>VOFC01004000.1_pt1 | contig 224318 bp, 217 predicted proteins | sample 5384161 | NCBI WGS metagenome assembly VOFC01 (sample SAMN12384722, study PRJNA508395) | human gut metagenome | isolation source: healthy gut B | host: Homo sapiens
GCGCGGGCAAGCTTGGTGGCCTGCTCGATATCGTTGGAGGCACCGGTGGTGATGGATCGGAACACCACTTCCTCGGCGGCGCGTCCGCCGGTGAGGGTGGCGATCTTGTTTTCCAGCTCTTCCTTGCTCATCAGGTAGTGGTTGCCCGCGTCCACCTGCATGGTGTAACCCAGTGCGCCGGAGGTGCGGGGATAATGGTGATCTTCTGCACAGGGGCAGAGTTGGATTGCTTGGCCGCCACCAGTGCATGGCCGATCTCGTGGTAGGCCACGATGCACTTTTCCTTGTCGGTGAGGATGGAGTTCTTCTTCTGGTAGCCTGCAATGACCACCTCGATGCTCTCCTCCAGATCGGCCTGGGTCACGCTCTTACGGCCTGCACGCACAGCGCGCAGAGCTGCTTCGTTGACAATGTTGGCAAGTTCCGCACCGGATGCCCCGGAAGCCATGCGGGCCACGGTGTTGAAGTCGATGCCCGGGGCCAGCGCCACCTTTTTGGCGTGCACTTTCAAAATCTCTTCGCGGCCCTTGAGGTCGGGCAGCTCCACCGGCACACGGCGGTCAAAACGGCCGGGACGGGTCAGGGCCGGGTCCAGCGAATCCGGGCGGTTGGTGGCCGCCAGAATGATGACGCCGGTGTTGCCCTCAAAGCCGTCCATCTCGGTGAGCAGCTGGTTCAAAGTCTGCTCACGCTCGTCGTTGCCGCCGAGATTGCCGCTGTTGCGCTTCTGACCGATGGCATCGATCTCATCGATGAACACGATGCAGGGGGCCTTTTCCTTGGCCTGCCGGAACAGGTCGCGCACCTTGGACGCACCCATGCCCACGAACATCTCCACGAATTCAGAACCGGAAATGGAGAAGAAGGGCACATTGGATTCGCCTGCCACGGCCTTGGCCAGCATGGTCTTGCCGGTGCCCGGAGGGCCCACCAGCAGGATGCCCTTGGCATGGATGCGCCAATGCTCTCGTACTTGCCGGGGTCGTGCAGGTAATCCACGATCTCCTGCAGGTTTTCCTTAGCTTCATCCTCACCGGCAACATCCGCAAAGCGGATGCCGTGGGTGGACTGCACATAGACCTTGGCGTTGGACTTGCCCACGCCGCCGAACATCATGGACCCCGGGCCGCCGCCGGCCTTTTCCATCAGCTTTTTGTTCATCTGGTTGCCGATGAAGCTGAACAACAGGATGGGCAGCAGGAACCAGATCAGGAAATTGAGTATCGGCGACCCCTGCTCCACGATCTCGCTGGAAAACTGCGCTCCGGCATCATACAGGCGCTGGGTAAGCTCCGGGTCGTTCATCAGGCCGGTCTTGTAGACCTGCTTTTCCTCTTTATCGGTAAAAATGATCTGATTGGATTCGATATCCACACGGCCGATGTTCTTTTCCTCGGTCATGGTCATAAAGGTACCGTAGTCCACTTCCTCCACCTGACGCTCGCTCATCCACGGCAGCAGCACAAGGTTGAGCAGCAGCAGGACCGCCAGCACGATGGCGTAGTAGATCGCCAGCGGCTTTTTGGAAGGCTTGACTTCTTTCATGTGGCAATTCCTCCTTTGGTTCCTGATGCAAGTAGTATAGCACAGTAAAACCGGGCGCAACAGCAATTCGAGCACAACTTTCCAAAAACTTAGCAAATTGTTAACATTAACGCCTCGTGCATAATTTTGGAAAATTCTGCCCCTTATTTTGTGAAATTGTTTCATTTTGAGAATGAGTCAGATTGCTTGACACTGCCCGCGAATCATGCTAAACTTAGTCCACTTTGAAAAAAGCACAAATGCGTTGACGGGGAAAAAACGATTTTCTTCTGCGTACAGAGAGCCGCCGGGTGGTGCAAGGCGGGTGCAGAGGGCTTCGGTTACTGGCCCCTGAGCGGCAGGGCTGAACACACAAGTAGGCTCTGACGGATGTCCACCGTTACAAGGACAGCGATTCGCCGCAAAAAGCCGATCGTGCAAAGCGGCTGTGCCCAAAGGCGCAGCAAAGAGAGTGGTACCACGGGTGCCCTGTAGTTTGAACTTTACAGGCTCTCGTCTCTCAAGGTTTTCGCCTTGAAAGACGAGAGCCTTTTCGTATATCTGCCTTTTGGAAGCAGGCTTGCCCTCTCCGTCACGGCTTACGCCGTGCCACCTCTCCCAAAGTGAGAGGCCTTGGCAGTACGGCAAAGTTTCCGGTTTTGCCAAGGGCTCCCCCTTTGGGGGAGCTGTCGAACGAATGTGAGACTGAGAGGGCGAGGACGCTCACAAAGAGCATGGAGCAAGAAGTGTAAATCGTTTGGGAGGACGCACATTATGATGGACGCAACCAAGTACGCTCCGGGTTACTACCCGGTACCCGCAGGCTATGACAGCTGGGTAAAGAAGGATCACATTGAAAAAGCCCCCGCATGGTGCAGCGTGGACCTGCGCGACGGCAATCAGGCCCTGATCGTGCCCATGAGCCTTGAGGAAAAGCTGGAGTTCTTCCAGATGCTGGTCAAGATCGGCTTCAAGGAGATCGAGGTGGGCTTCCCTGCCGCCAGCGACACCGAGTATGAGTTCCTGCGCACCCTGATCGAGAAGAACATGATCCCCGAGGATGTCACCGTGCAGGTGCTGACCCAGTGCCGCGACCACATCATCCGCAAGACCTTTGAGGCCGTCAAGGGCGCGCCCCGGGCGGTGATCCACTTCTACAATTCCACCTCTGTGGCCCAGCGCGAGCAGGTGTTCCACAAGAGCAAGGAGGAGATCAAGCAGATCGCCACCGACGGCGCAAAGCTGGTCAAGCAGCTCAGTCAGGAGTACGAGGGCAACTTCCTGTTCGAGTACAGCCCTGAGAGCTTTACCGGCACCGAGGTGGACTATGCGGTGGATGTGTGCAATGCCGTGCTGGACATCATGCAGCCCACCCCGGACCGTCCCATGATCATCAACCTGCCCGTTACCGTGGAAATGAGCATGCCGCATGTCTACGCAAACCAGATCGAGTACTGCGACAAGCACCTGAAATACCGCGACAGCGTGATCATCTCCACCCATCCCCACAATGACCGCGGCACCGGCGTGGCCTGCGCAGAGCTGGCCGTGCTGGCGGGTGCACAGCGCGTGGAGTGCTGCCTGTTCGGCAACGGCGAGCGCACCGGCAACGTGGATGCCGTGACGCTGGCAATGAACATGTACAGCCACGGCGTGGACCCCAAGCTGGACTTCTCCGATATGCCGGACATCTGCGCCACCTACGAGCGGGTGACCCGGATGCACATTTACGAGCGCACCCCCTACGCCGGTCAGCTGGTGTTTGCCGCCTTCTCCGGCAGCCATCAGGATGCCATTGCAAAGGGCATGGCCTACCGCAAGGAGCATGGCGAACACCGCTGGACCTGCCCCTACATTCCCGTTGACCCCCACGACATCGGACGCACCTACGATGCCGATGTTATCCGCATCAACAGCCAGAGCGGCAAGGGCGGCATCGGCTTTGTGCTGGAACAGAACTTCGGCTACAACCTGCCGCCCAAAATGCGCGAGGCTCTGGGCTACAAGGTCAAGAGCGTTTCCGACCACAGCCACAAGGAGCTGAGCGCAAACGAGGTGCTGCACATCTTCGAGGATGCCTTCCTCAACCGCTGCAAGCCGCTCAACGTTCTGGAAGCCCACTTTGCACAGGTGGGCGGCATCACCGCCACCGTCACGCTGGAGCTGAACGGTCAGCGCAAGGTGGTCACCTCGGTGGGCAATGGCCGTCTGGACGCCGTGGCAAACGCCATCCAGAGCGCCACCGGCATGGAGTTCCACCTCGAGACCTACTCCGAGCACAGTCTGGACGAAGGCTCCACCTCCCGCGCTGCCTCCTACGTCGGCCTTGTCTGGGGCGATAACACCGTCACCTGGGGTGCCGGCACCGACACCGATATCATCGTGGCCGGCATCAAGGCACTGGTGAGCGCGATCAATAATAAATAAAGAACTCCCCCAGTCTGCTTCGCAGACAGCCCCCTCGGAGATGGGGCCCTTGGCAGTGCGGAAAAGCTCCCCGTTTCGCCAGAGGCTCCCTCCTTGAGGGAGCTGGCACGGCGCAAGCCGTGCCTGAAGGAGTTCTACCAACAGATAAAAGGAGAGTACCATCATGGGAATGACCCTGACGCAGAAAATTCTTGCCGCACATGCCGGTCTTGCCGAGGTCAAGGCAGGCCAGCTCATCAATGCAAAGCTGGACATCGTACTGGGCAACGACATCACCACCCCGGTTGCCATCAACGAGTTTGAAAAGGCCGGTTTTGACGGTGTGTTCGACAAAGAGCACATTGCCATCGTGCTGGACCACTTTGTGCCCAACAAGGACATCAAGAGCGCCACCCAGTCCAAGCAGTGCCGCGAGTTCGCCAACAAATACGACATCCTTAACTTCTACGATGTGGGCCAGATGGGCATTGAGCACGCTCTGCTGCCGGAAAAAGGCATCGTGACCGCAGGCGACTGCGTGATCGGTGCGGACAGCCACACCTGCACCTATGGTGCACTGGGTGCCTTCTCCACCGGCGTCGGCTCCACCGACATGGCTGCAGGCATGGCCACCGGCATGGCATGGTTCAAGGTGCCCTCTGCCATCAAGTTCGTGCTCAAGGGCAAGTTCGGCCCCCGCGTCTCCGGCAAGGACCTGATCCTGCACATCATCGGCATGATCGGTGTGGACGGTGCGCTGTACAAATCCATGGAGTTCACCGGCCCGGGCGTTGCCAGCCTGACGATGGACGACCGCCTGTGCATCTGCAACATGGCCATCGAAGCCGGTGCCAAGAACGGCATCTTCCCGGTGGACGATGTGACCCGCAGCTACCTCAAGGGCCGCAGCCAGCGTGAGCCGGTGTTCTTTGAGGCCGACCCGGATGCCGAGTACGAAAAGACCATTGAGATTGATCTGGACAAGCTGGAACCCACCGTCAGCTACCCCCACCTGCCCGAGAACACCCACCTTGCCAGCGAGGGCAAGGACATCAAGATCGATCAGGTTGTGATCGGCAGCTGCACCAACGGCCGTCTGGAGGACATGGAAGCCGCCTACAACGTGCTCAAGGGCAAGCACATTGCCAAGGGCGTGCGCGGCATCATCATCCCCGCCACCATGGCCGTTTACAAGGAATGCATCCTGCGCGGCTGGACCACTGCCTTTATTGATGCAGGCTGCATCGTGTCCACCCCCACCTGCGGCCCGTGCCTCGGCGGCTACATGGGCATTCTGGCCGAGGGCGAGCGCTGCGTTTCCACCACCAACCGCAACTTTGTGGGCCGCATGGGCCATGTGAAGAGCGAGGTCTACCTTGCTTCTCCCGCCACTGCCGCCGCCAGCGCACTGACCGGCTGCATCACCGACCCCCGCACGGTCTGATCGGAAAGGAGCACAACAATGAACGCAAAAGGTTCTGTTTTCAAATACCCGGATAACGTGGACACCGATGTCATCATCCCGGCCCGCCACCTGAACACGCAGGATGCCAAAGAGCTGGCCAGCCACTGCATGGAGGACATCGACAAGGACTTCGTCAAGAAGGTGAAGGACGGCGACATCATGGTGGGCGGCTGGAACTTCGGCTGCGGCTCCTCCCGTGAGCACGCACCGCTGTGCATCAAGACCGCCGGCATCTCGGTGGTCATTGCCAAGAGCTTTGCCCGCATCTTCTACCGCAACAGCATCAACATCGGTCTGCCCATCATGGAGTGCCCGGAGGCTGTGGATGCCATCAACGCAGGCGATACCGTGAGCGTGGACTTTGACACCGGCGTCATTACCGACGAGACCAACGGCAAGGTGTTTCACGCCGAGCCCTTCCCGCCGTTCATCCAGGAGATCATCTCGGCCGGTGGACTGATGAAGTCCATCAAGGCGAAGCAGCAGTAACCCTCTCAGGCGCTTCGCGCCAGCTCTCCCAAAGGGCGAGCTTTTTGGCCCATCTTCCCGAATGTATTTTCTTCTAGGATAAACAACAAGCAATACCTTACCCGCCTGAAAAGCTCCCCCTTCGGGGGAGCTGGCAATGCCATAGGCATTGACTGAGAGGGTTCAAACCGATAGAAGGAGTTTCCCAATGGAAAAAAACATTGCTGTCATCTGGGGCGACTGCTCCAGCCCGGAGATCGTCAAGCAGACCATCCGCGTGCTTGACAAGGTGGCTGAAAAATACGGCCACACCTTCCACTACACCGACGCCGCCATGGGCGGTGAAGCCATTGACAAGTACGGCGACCCGCTGCCCCAGCACGAACTGGACAAGTGCCTTGCTGCGGACAGCGTCCTGCTGGGTGCCGTGGGCGGCCCCAAGTGGGAGGGTCTGCCCGGCGAGCAGCGCCCGGAGAAGGGCCTGCTGCGCCTGCGTGCAGGCATGGGCCTGTACTCCAACAACCGCCCGGCCAAGATCTGGCCGCAGCTGGCTCCTGCCAGTCCCCTGAAGCCCGAGATCGTGGCACAGGGCATCGATTTCATCATCGTGCGTGAGCTCATCGGCGGCGTATACTTCGGCAATCACGAGACCCACACCCTCGAGAATGGCGAGAAGCAGGCCATCGACTCCATGCCCTACGCGGAGCACGAGATCGAGCGCATCGGCCGCATCGGCTTTGAGACCGCACGCAAGCGCCGCAAAAAGCTGTGCTGCGTGGACAAGGCCAACGTGCTGGACACCAGCCGTCTGTGGAGAAGCGTGATGCACCGCCTGCAGGCCGAATACCCGGATGTGGAATACAGCGAGATGTTCGTGGACAACTGCGCCATGCAGATCGTCAAGAACCCCGCCCAGTTCGACGTGATCGTTACCGAGAACATGTTCGGCGACATCCTGTCGGACGAGGCTTCCATGATCACCGGCTCCATCGGCATGATCCCGTCCTCCTCTCTGGGCGACGGCACCCGCGGCCTGTATGAGCCCATCCACGGCTCGGCCCCCGATATTGCGGGCAAGGACATCGTGAACCCCACCGCCTGCATCCTGTCTGCCGCCATGATGCTGCGCTACTCCTTCGGCCTGACCGCGGAAGCCGACGCCATCGAGAACGCCGTGAACAAAGTGCTGGACAAGGGCCTGCGCACCGCCGACAACATGAGCGAGGGCTGCACCTGCCTTGGCTGCACCGCCATGGGCGATGCCATTCTGGCCGAGATTTGAAAAAGACGAACCCTCTCAGTCACCTTCGGTGACAGCTCCCCCGAAGGGGGAGCTTTATCGGTGCTTTCCGTCAGATGCAAAAAGCTCTCCCTTTCGGGAGAGCTGGCAAAGCCATCAGGCTTTGACTGAGAGGGTTTCATACAACACAAAAGGAGCGGCTCCGCGCGGAGCCGCTCCTTTTATGTTATGTGTGCAATCAAATTTACTTGGTGCCGTAGATACGGTCGCCAGCATCGCCCAGACCGGGAACGATGTAGCCGTTCTCGTTCAGGTGGTCGTCCTGTGCACCGAGGTAGATGTCCACATCGGGGTGTGCCTCGTGCAGGGCCTTGATGCCTTCCGGAGCGGCGATCAGGCCGATGAACTTGATGCGCTTTGCGCCATGCTTCTTGATCTGGGTGATGGCATCAATGGCGCTGCCGCCGGTAGCCAGCATCGGGTCCAGAACCAGAACATCGCGCTCTGCGATATCCTGCGGCAATTTGCAGAAGTACTCCACAGGCTGCAGGGTCTCCTCGTCGCGGTACAGGCCGATGAAGCCCACCTTTGCAGCGGGCAGCAGGGTCAGCATACCGTCCAGCATACCCATGCCTGCGCGCAGGATGGGCACCAGAGCCAGCTTGCGGCCAGCCAGCACCTTGGTCTTTGCCATGGTGATGGGTGTTTCGATCTCCACCTCTTCCAGAGGCAGGTCACGGGTCGCTTCGTAGCACAGCAGGGTCGCGATCTCGCCAACGAGGTCACGGAACTCCTTGGTGCCGGTCTGCTTGTTGCGCAGAATGCTCAGCTTGTGCTGCAGCAGCGGATGCTCAACGATCATCGGGGTCATAAAAACACGCTCCTTATTTTAAATAGATAACTCTATCGGGTCCAAGATTACGATTTAAAACAGCTCCGCATACGCTTCGCCATGATCAGCGGTTCTCCAGTGCGGTCAGCTTGTCGATGCGGCGCTGATGGCGGCCGCCCTCAAACTCCGTATTCAGGAAGAGATCCACCAGCTGGCAGGCAAGGCCGGGGCCGACCACGCGGCCGCCCATGCACAGAGCATTGGCGTCGTTGTGGCGGCGGGTATACTCGCAGCTGAAGCTGTCGGAGCAGCAGCAGGCACGAATGCCCTTGATCTTGTTTGCTGCCATGCTGATGCCCACGCCGGTGCCGCAGAACAGCAGTGCCTTGCTGCACTCGCCGGCCACAACGGCATCGCAGGCGGGCACGGCCATATCGGGGTAATCCACGCTGTCGGTGCTATGGGTGCCAAAATCGATGTACTCCAGCCCCAGCTCCTTCAGATGCGCCTTGACAGCTTCTTTCAGTTCAAATCCGCCGTGGTCAGCGGCCAGTGCAATGGGTTTTGCCATGGAAATGTTCCTTTCTCTCAGTCACGCAGGGTTTTATGCCTGCTCCTTGTTTTGGGCGGCATTGGCTGCAGCTTCTGCTGCAAGGCGCTCTGCGCGCTCCCGCTCGGCCTGACTCAGGCGGTGGTAGTCCGGCAGCAGAGCCTCCGGCAGCACAGCCTTTCCGGCTTCGGCCATCTGCTTTGCCACAAGGGCCACTGCAGCAGCACGCCCGCCGCGCAGGGCCGCAGGTGCCTGCAGCACGCCCGGCACATTGCCGTATTTATTATAGCACAGAGATGCGCCATCACCAACAAAAAACAGAGGCTTTTTGCAATTTTCTACAAAATCGGCCAGATCTGCCACCGCCCGGGCATCGTCTTCCAGCAGGCGGCTGTGGGTGGCAAGGTCGAACGCGGCACTGTATACCTGCGCACGGCGGGCATCCAGTGCGCACAGCACGGTGCCCTCGCCCGTGTGGGCTGCGGCCAGTGCTTCCAGCGTGGAGACCGGTGCGCACAGCGTTTCCCGCGGGAAGGCCAGACCCTTGACCGCCGCCAGACCGATGCGCAGCCCGGTAAAACTGCCGGGGCCTGCGTTGACACCGTACAAGTCAATATCTGCACAGGTCATGCCGCACATCTTCAAGCAGGTGTCGATCATGGGCATCAGCGTTTCGCTGTGGGTCATGCCTGCGTCCAGATACACCTCGTACAGCAGGCGGTCATCCTGCAAAAGAGCCACACCAGCCGTTTTGCCCGCTGTATCCACAGCTAAGATGTTCATAGCGTTACCCCCTCAATGGTGATCCTGCGGGTGTTCTCGTCCACGCGCTGGATGTCCACCCGGATGGGGTTTTCCAGTGCCAGCAGGTCTGCAAAGTTCTCGCTCCACTCTGCTGCCACAATGGCCCCCTGATCCAAATAATCGTAAAAGCCTGCAGCACACAGGTCGTTCTCAGTGGAAATACGGTACAGGTCAAAGTGCGCCAGCGGCTTTGGGCCGCGGTAGTAGTTCACAATGGCAAAGGTTGGGCTGGACACCGGGTCGGTGCAGCCAAGGCCCTCGGCAAGGCCCTCGGTAAAGGCGGTCTTGCCCGCGCCCAGCCCGCCGGTGAACGCAACCAGCGAACCCGGTGCCAGCACTGCGGCCATACGGGCACCCAGCGCCACCGTCTCGGCGCGGGAGTGGGTGATATATTCTGACATGAAGCTTACCTCATTTTATAAAGCAAAAGGGACGGCAGAGCTCTGCCGTCCTTTAGTATAATATACTTTGTGCAAAAGTGCAATGCCGTGTGTTGCTTACGCCGCCGCATCCACATCCGCTGCCGTGTAGGGGTTGGGCAGTGCAGCGCTTCGGTCTCCGCTGAGCATCGCATAGGATGCCGCCGCATGGGACCGTCTGCCGCCCTGCTCGTTGTACCAGATGATATCATCGGTGCCGTAGATGCTCTTGGCATAGTCCACGGCCTGTTCCAGCGTTTCGCCCTCGATCATCCGGTTCACAGCGGCCCACAGCATACTGCGGGAATACACCGAGTAGACATTGTTCACATAGCCCATCACCGCCTTGGCACCGCCTGCCAGCAGGCCGTCCGCCATAGAGGTGTCCACATGGCCGTTCTTGCCGTAGAACTCGCAGGTCTCGCTGAGCACGATGCCATTGCCGCGGTAGGCACTGCGGAAGAAATCGCCGTTGACGGCATACATACCGTTCACCTTGACCACGCGGTGGGCCAGCAGGTCAAAGCCATAGCGCAGATCGCTCCAGAAATCCGATCTCTCAGTCAGCAGGATCAGCGGTTCCGTGGCGGTCTTTTTGAACAGCCAGCCGTATTCATAGGTGTAGTACGCGCCGTGGGTGCTCAGGATGCACAGGTCGTAACGGCCCATCCTGCGCAGGTCGGATACGGTAACGGTGGTATCCAGATCCGTCTGCAGGCCCACCGAATCCCAATAGGTCTGCATGTAGGCATAATACGGGTAGCGGGTGCTGTTGATCGTGTTGTCAAACGCATAATAGATCGCCGCCGTGCCCACCCGCTTGTTCTCTGCCAGCTCCTGCAGCTGGCTCTCGTCCAGCTCCGGCAGGGCTGCGGTGTTCTCCTCCTCCGGGTCGGTAAGCAAGATGCCGCCCAGCGCGCCGCAGCTGTAGGTAAAGCTGATCATGCCGTTTTCGGCATCGGTGTAGACAGACCCCTGCTTTACAAGGCCCTGTGCGGTCAGCGCATCCAGCTGCTGCAAAGCAGCATCTGTGCGCTCGTCCTCGGTCATCTGTGCATAGTCGCTGCCTCCGGTCAGTGCGGTCACAGCAGCATCTGCCTGCTGCATCTCGCGCACATCTGTGGCCGAAAGGCTCTGCTGCACAGCCGCCTGTTCTTCCGGCTGCTGTGCAAAAGCCGCTGTGGGCAGCGCTGTGAGCGCGAAAGCCAGAGCGCACAGTGCACACCCAAAACGGCGGAGCATATCGTGTTCCATTCCCATTTCCTCCGGGCATATCTGCCGCCCAATGCGGCACGCCGCCCTTTTCCAGCAGGCATCTTCCTGCCATTTTCTTTGCGCGGCAGGCGCTCTGCAAAGGAGCTTTCTGCTGCACCTTCATTGTAGATGGTGCGGTCTGCTTTGTCAAGCATTCGTGCGGATTTTGCAAAGCTGTCACACCCGGTGGATTGCAAACGGTGTGCAGGCTGTGTATAATAGGATAAACTGGGTTGGTATTGCCCGCTGCAGCGGCAAAACCCGGTGTGCATCTGGGAACGAAAGGTGGTGCTTTCTTGGAAAGCATTCGACAATATTTTAAACGAACGGATAAGATCTATCTGCTGCTGTGCATCTTCAGCAGCACCATGGCGGTGGTGGCCCTTGCCTCCTGGGCCGCAAAGCAGGGCAACGGTTTTGCCACGGACGAGATCACTGGTGCCATTACCGGCATCGGCGATTACCGCCGCGCGCTGGTGCAGGCCGGTGCGGCGGTGCTTGGCATCGTGATCGCGCTGCTGCTCTCCTGCATCGACTACCGCAGCCTTGTCAAGGTGTGGCCGGTGCATGTAGCCCTGACATGGGGTCTGGTGCTGCCCACGCTGTTCATCCGCAATGTGGCCATCGGCCCGCTGACCATCGGCTTCAACGCCGGTGACACCGACAACTACTCCTGGTACAAGCTGGGCGGCTTTACCTTCCAGCCCACGGAGCTGGCAAAGATCAGCTTTATCCTTACCTTTGCCATGCACCTGAACAATGTGCGCAGCCGCATCAACGAGCCAAAGGAGCTGGTAAAGCTTCTGCTGCATCTGGCCGTGCCCATCCTTATCATCCACATTCAGGGCGACGACGGCACCGCCATCATCTACGCCATCATCGGCTGCTGCATGATGTTTGCAGCGGGCCTGAGCTGGAAGTATATCATCGGTGCCATTTCGGCAGCAGCTGTGGCCGTGGCGGCGGCGTTTGCCTTTTTCAGCGATAAGATCGGCAAGGGCTACCAGTGGTACCGCATTCTGGCCGTTATCGACCCGGAGAATTCCACCGGCTGGGCACCCAACGAAGCCACCTGGAAAAACATCATCTACCAGCAGCAGCGCGGCGAGATCGCCATCGGCTCCGGCGGCATCTTCGGCAACGGCCTGTTCAGCGGCCGGTACTACAGCGTGCCCAATGCCCACAACGACTTTATTCTCAGCTGGATGGGCAATGTCATTGGCTTTGTGGGCCTGTGCATCGTGCTGGGGGCACTGCTGGCACTGGTGATCAAGACCTTTGCCACCGGTGCGCGCAGCGAGGACCTGCTGGGCAGCTATATCTGCGCCGGCATCGGCGGCGCCCTGATGGCTCAGATCGCCGTGAATGTAGGCATGAACCTGCGGGTGCTGCCGGTCATCGGCGTCACCCTGCCCTTTTATTCTGCGGGCGGCAGCTCGGTGCTGATGCTGTATATCTGCGTCGGATTAGTCCTTTCCGTATATATGCACAATACAAAGAGCCTGTTCGGGTAAAGTGCAACTTCCCCCCCCCCCCTGTATTTTTTCACATTTGCCGGTATATCAGTTGAAACCTCCGCATCCTGCTTGCAATCCACTGGGATGCATGATGCTATAATAAAATGTGCAGTTTTGTTGCTCAATGCTGCAGGACAACGAGATGGACGGCCCGGTATTCAAGATGAAGGACGACCCGCGCATCACCCGTGTGGGCCATTTCATCCGCAAGACCAGCATCGACGAGCTGCCTCAGCTGGTGAACATCCTCAAGGGCGATATGAGCATTGTGGGCCCGCGCCCGGCTCTGCCCCGTGAGGTGGCCCAGTACACGCCCTATGAATGGCAGCGGCTGTACGTGACACCGGGCCTGAGCTGCTACTGGCAGATCGCCCCGCACCGCAACCAGCTGAGCTTTGAGGAGTGGATGGCGCTGGATGTGAAGTATGTCAAGGAACGCAGCTTCCTGGTGGACTGGAAGATCATCTTTGCAACCTTCCGTGCGGTGCTGTTCGGCCACGGAGAATAATTCGGATCACAGATCGGCAGAGCCTGCGGGCTTTGCCGATTTTTTTACAGATAGCCTTCAGGAAACAAAAAACAGAGGAACGACGCGGGGTCGTCCCTCTGTTTTTGCTTAAATCATCAAATCACTTCAGCACAGCGCCCAGATTTGCACTGGTGACCATGCGTGCGTAGCGGCTCAGCCAGCCGGTTTTGATGTTGGGTTCGGGTGCAACATACTTTGCCTTGCGCTGGGCCAGAACTTCGTCGCTGACCTCCAGCGTGATGGAGGCATTGGGGATATCAATGTTGATGGTATCGCCCTCCTCGATCAGGCCGATGGGGCCGCCGGAAGCAGCCTCCGGGCTGACATGGCCGATGGCCGCACCGCGGCTTGCGCCGGAGAAGCGGCCGTCGGTGATGAGGGCCACCGTCTTATCCAGCCCCATGCCTGCCAGAGCGGAGGTGGGATTCAGCATCTCCCGCATACCGGGGCCGCCCTTGGGGCCTTCGTAGCGGATGACCACCACATCGCCCGGGACGATCTTGCCCGCGTAGATGGCGGCAATGGCGTCGTCCTCGCTGTTGAACACCCGGGCCGGGCCGGAATGCTGCTGCATCTCAGGGGCCACGGCGCTGCGCTTGACCACACAGCCGTCCGGTGCAATGTTGCCCCACAGGATCTGCAGACCGCCGGTCTGGGAATAGGGGTTGTCGATGGGACGGATGGCCTTGTCGTTCAGGATGTGTGCGCCCTTGATGTTCTCGCCCAGCGTCTTGCCGGTAACGGTGGGCACATCCAGATCCAGCAGGCCCTTCTTGGCCAGCTCTGCCTGCACGGCGGGGATGCCGCCTGCGGCGTACAGGTCCGGCATGTGGGTGGGGCCGGCCGGTGCCAGATGGCACAGGTTCGGGGTCTTGGCGCTGATCTCATTGAACAGCTTCAGGTCGATGGGCACACCGGCCTCATAAGCGATGGCCAGCAGGTGCAGCACGGTGTTGGTGGAGCAGCCCAGAGCCATATCGCAGGTCAGAGCGTTGCGGATGGAGCGCTCGTTGATGATCTGGCGTGCGGTGATGCCCTTCTTGACCATATCCATAATGGCCATACCGGCGTGCTTTGCCAGCTGCAGACGCTTGGAGTAGACGGCAGGAATGGTGCCGTTGCCGGGCAGTGCGATGCCGATGGCCTCGCACAGGCAGTTCATGCTGTTGGCGGTGTACATGCCGGAGCAGCTGCCGCAGCTGGGGCAGCAGTTGCAGGTGCAGTCTTCCAGCTGATCCTCGGTGATCATACCGGCCTTGTAGGCACCCACAGCCTCGAACATCTTGGAAAGGCTGACCTCTTCGCCGCCGTAGGTACCGGCCAGCATGGGGCCGCCGGAGCAGACCACAGCGGGCACATCCATGCGCACCGCTGCCATCACCATGCCGGGCACGATCTTATCGCAGTTGGGCACCAGCACCAGACCGTCCAGCTGGTGGGCCATGAGCATGGTCTCCACACTGTCGCAGATCAGCTCACGGGATGCAAGGCTGTACTTCATGCCCACATGGCCCATGGCGATGCCGTCGCACACGCCAATGGCGGGGATCAGGATGGGCGTGCCGCCTGCCATCTCAACGCCGGCCTTTACGGCATCGGCGATCTTGTCCAGATTCATATGGCCGGGCACGATCTCGCTGTAGGCGCTCACCACGCCGATCAGCGGGCGCTCCAGCTCTTCCTTGGTGTAGCCCAGTGCGTAGAACAGGCTTCGGTTCGGGGCGCGCTCCGAACCCTTGGTCACGTTGTCACTTCTCATTTCAAATCCTCTTTTCTGACAAAAACCCTCTCCGTCACGGCTGCGCCGTGCCACCTCTCCCGAAGGGGAGAGGTTTTTGCGGAGGATCTATAAGGTTCTCACTTTCAACAAAAGCTCCCCCTTTCGGGGGAGCTGGCCGCCGAAAGGCGGCCTGAGAGGGTTTTCCCCTTACTTCTTCAGCCAGCTCATCATGCCGCGCAGCTCTGCGCCGACCTTCTCGATGGGCAGCTCTGCTTCCATGCGGCGCTTTGCCAGGAAGTGCACCTTGCGGCCGCCGTTGGGGCTCATCTCGGTCAGGAACTCGGAAGCGAAGGTGCCGTCCTGGATCTCGGTCAGAACCTTCTTCATTTCCTTGCGGGTCTCGGCGGTGATCAGGCGCTTGCCGGTGCGGTAGTCGCCGTACTCAGCGGTGTTGGAGATGGAGTAACGCATCTTGGAGAAGCCGCCCTCGTTGATCAGGTCAACGATCAGCTTCATCTCGTGGCAGGTCTCAAAGTATGCCATCTCGGGCTCGTAGCCAGCTTCCACCAGCGTATCGAAACCGGCGTGGATCAGCTCGGAAACGCCGCCGCACAGCACTGCCTGCTCGCCGAACAGGTCGGTCTCGGTCTCCTCCTTGAAGGTGGTCTGCAGGATGCCTGCACGGCCAGCGCCGATGCCGGAAGCGTATGCCAGAGCAATATCCTTAGCCTTGCCGGTGTAGTCCTGCTCCACGCAGATCAGAGAGGGGCAGCCCTCACCCTCGGTGTACAGGCGGCGGACGATGTGGCCGGGGCCCTTGGGAGCGATCATGATAACGTCCACATTCTTGGGAGCGGTGATGGTCTTGAAGTGGATGTTGAAGCCGTGTGCAAAGGCCAGTGCCTTGCCCTCGGTCATGTAGGGAGCCACCTGCTTGTTGTAGATGTCGGCGCACAGCTCGTCGGGCACCAGCATCATGACAACGTCGCCGGCCTTGGCAGCTTCTTCCACTTCCATGACCTTGAAGTTCTCGTGAGTTGCTGCGAACTCAGAAGCCTTCTCCCAGTGAGCAGAGCCCTTGCGCAGGCCGACGACGACGTTCACGCCGCTCTCGGCCAGGTTCTCAGAATGTGCGTGGCCCTGGCTGCCGAAGCCGATGACAGCGACGGTCTTGCCGTCCAGCACGCCGAGGTTGCAGTCGGAATCGTAGTATTTCTTGATAGCCATGGTAGTTGTTCTCCTTTTTTGTTTTGTGTTTATTCAGTGGCTGATTGTAAACATTTTATTTTTTCGCTCCTTGAGAGCGGAAAAGCGATGAATCGACTCCTTCTGTCACCGCTGCGCGATGCCACCTCCCTCTGAGAGGGAGGCCTTGGCAAAACAGAAAGCTTTGCCTTTTCACCAAAGGCTCCCTCCTTGAGGGAGCTGACGCCGAAGGCGGCTGAAGGAGTTTTCTTTTACTTTCTCTCCGGGCAGTGGGTCCCCGGCAGAGGCAGCTGCGCTTCGCGCACCTCCTGCGGAGGCTTCTGCATATGCTGATGCATCCCGCCGCGCTCCAGTGCGGTAACACCGGTGCGGCACTGCTCCAAAATTTTGTAATCTGTAAACATTTTCAGGAAGGCATCGATCTTATCCGGCTTGCCGATCAGCTCAAACACCATGCTGTCCGGCGAAAGGTCGATGATCTTGGCCTTGTAGATGCTGGCGATCTCCCGCAGCTCGCTGCGGTTGTGCACATCGGATGCTACCTTCAGCAGCAGCAGTTCCCGTTCCAGAGATTTTTCGCCGTCCAGCACGAACACCTGACGGGTAACTTCCAGCCGTTCGGTCTGCAGGATCAGCTGCTTGAGGGCCTTGTCATCGCTGGTAATGGTCACGGTGATGCGGCTGACTGCCGGGTCGTTGGTGGCCGAGACCGTCAGGCTGTCAATGTTGAAGCCGCGGCGGCAGAACAGGTTGGACACACGGGCCAGAACACCGCTCTGGTTGTCCACCAGCAGGCTGATGACCCTGCGCTTGTTGGATTCCATATTGCTGTGCCCTCCTTATTCCATGATGATATCGTTGATGTCGCCGCCGCTGGGGATCATGGGCAGCACCTTTTCGTCCTTATCGATGATGCACTCGATCCAAGTAGGGCCTTTCTGCTTCATTGCATCGGCAAAAGCAGCCTGAAACTCCGGCAGGTTAGTGCAGCGGTAGCCCTTCAGGCCAAAGCCCTCGGCCAGCTTGACGAAGTCCGTCTTGCGGTGGGGATCGGTCTGGCTGTAGCGCTTTTCGTAGAAGGTGGTCTGCCACTGGCGCACCATGCCCAGCACCGAGTTGTTGAAGATCACGGTGATGATGGGCAGCTCATAGCTCACGGCGGTGCAGGCCTCGTTCAGGTTCATGTGGAAAGAGCCGTCGCCGGTAAACATGACCACCCGCTGGTCGCGGCCCAGAGCCATCTGTGCGCCAATGGCGGCACCGTAGCCAAAGCCCATAGTGCCCAGACCGCCGCTGGTGATGAAGCCGCGGCTCTTGGCGTGGCGCAGGTACTGTGCCGCCCACATCTGGTGCTGGCCCACATCGGTCACATACACGGCTTCGGGGCCGCACTGGTTGCACACCTCGCCGATCACCTGATGGGGCATCAGGCGGGTGGGGTCGGACACCGGGTGGTAATCCTGTGCCTGCCACTCATGGATCATCTTCATCCAGTCGGGATGCTTCTTTTCCTCGATCTGCGGCAGCATGGCGTTCAGCACGTAAGCGGCATCGCCCACGATGGAAAGATCGACCTCCACATTCTTGCCCAGCTCACTGGGGTCGATGTCGATCTGGATGATGGTGGCGTTCTTTGCAAAAGTCTTGGGGTTCAGGGCCACACGGTCCGAAAAGCGGGTACCCACCGCGATCAGCACGTCGCAGTCGGCCACGGCACGATTGGAGGTGTAACAGCCGTGCATACCCACCATGCCAATGTTCATCGGGTCGCCGTAGGGCACAACGCCTGCGGCCATCAGGGTGTAGGTGGCCGGGATCTCTGCCTTGTGCAGCAGATCACGCAGCGGCTGGCAGGAGGCTGCGCTGCGCACGCCGCCGCCAAAGTAGACCAGCGGTCGCTGGGCCGCATTGATAAGATCCGCTGCCCACTTGACCTGCTCCGCGTTGAAGGTGGTAACGGTGCGGATGGGCTCCGGCTTTTTGGGGGTGAACTCGCATACCGCCGCTGTCACGTCCTTGGGGATATCCACCAGCACCGGGCCCTTGCGGCCGCTCTGTGCAATGCGGAAGGCAGAGCGCATGGTATCGGCCAGCTCTTCCACCCGGCGCACCGTGAAATTGTGCTTGGTGATGGGCATTGTGATGCCCTCAATGTAGGCTTCCTGAAAGCTGTCCCTCCCGATCCCGTCCGTGGTCACGTTGCCGGTAAAGGCTACCATGGGCACCGAGTCCATATAGGCCGTGGCAATGCCGGTGACCAGATTGGTGGCACCCGGGCCGCTGGTAGCCAGCACCACGCCGGTGCGGCCGGTGGCACGGGCATAACCGTCTGCCGCGTGGGCCGCGCCCTGTTCATGTGCCGTCAGCACATGGGTGATGCGGTCCGAATTCTTGTACAGCTCATCGTAAAGGTTCAGCACTGCGCCGCCGGGATAACCAAAAAGGGTATCCACGCCCTGCTCGCAGAGGACCTCCACAAAAATCTGAGAACCATTCAACTGCATGGTGAGTTTCTCCTGTTTTCCTAACCTTTTTCCACTTTTTACACGTTCCCGGGGAGCTTCTTTTTAAAAGAAAAGGCCTTTGTCCCCTGTTCCTATCAAGAGACAAAGACCTTGTATCATCAAGCTCTCTGCGGTACCACTCTCGTTGGCGTGCTGTGCACACCCTCTCACGGGCTTCCAACAAAGCCCTGCACGGTAACGGCTGCAACCGGCGCTGCTTACAAGGGTTTTGCACCCGTTGGGCAGGCTGCTCCGGGATGATTTTCCGCACGAAGCACTGACTGCCTTGCACCAGACGGCAGCTCTCTGAACAGTGGGGATCGTGTGGTACTTTTTCCCATCTGCGCATTTGTTGATGTAAATTATACTATAAATCGGCCTTTTGTCAATCGACAATTTGTAACCTGAATCACCCCAAACATGAAGTTAATTGAACACCTCTTGCGCCATGGCACAATGCGCTGTATACTTCTGATATGCGCGCCTGCGCGTTTAATTTAAGACCAACAGAGGACAGGAATATGAAATTGAGAGAATGGAATGCCCGGCTGCACGGGCTTGTTGTTTTCCGCAGCCTGCTGGACGACCCCGTTGTGGCAAAGCTTTTGGACCTGACCGACCGCATGGAAGCCGGTGCGCCCGGCTATGGCCCAGTGTGCGACGCTGTGGCCCAATTTGAAGCCGCACTGTTCGAGCACACCACCAACTGGGGCAGCTACCTCAGCGCCGCTGTGCTGGAAGCCGAGACCGTCTGCGTGCGTCAGGCTGCATCGGGCACCCTTGCCCCTGCACTGCAGACCGCTCTGGACAGTGAACTGGCTTTTCTGCAGGCTCTGTGCGGCCTGACGCTGGACGAACTGCTGGCCGCTGCCGGTTCTGCCACAGGGCAGGCGCAGGAGCTGGCTTTCCTGCCCCGGTGGGAGACCTCCAGCATCGACCTGCCTGCCGCCTACGCCCAGCGCATGAGCGAGGTGGGAAAAAAGGGCTATGGCATGTTTGCCAAGCACCATGTGTTCACGGTGGAGAACGGCCAACTGGTGCCGGTGAAATACCCGGACCCCCAGCGCCTTTCCGAGCTGCCCGGCTACGAGAAGGAGCGCGAAAAGGTCATTGCCAACACAAAGGCCCTGCTGGCCGGGATGCCCGCCAACAATGTGCTGCTGTACGGCGATGCAGGCACCGGCAAGTCCAGTGCGGTGAAAGCCATTGCCAATGAGTTTGCACCTGAAGGCCTGCGGCTGGTGGAAGTGAAGAAGAACCAGCTCTACCAGATCCCGGATCTGATGGACAAACTGGCCGCGAACCCGCTCAAATTCATCCTGTTCATCGACGACCTGAGCTTTACCGCCAACGACGACAACTTTGCCGCGCTCAAGGCCATTCTGGAAGGCAGCGTAGGCGGCCGGGCCAAGAACATTGCGGTATACGCCACCTCCAACCGCCGCCACCTTATTAAAGAAACACTGACCGACCGCACCGGCGACGACATCCACGAAGCCGATACCCGGCAGGAGCTGATGAGCCTTTCGGCCCGGTTCGGCCTGACGGTCACTTTCCAGCGGCCGGAGAAGGCCCGGTTTGAGACCATTCTGGCCGAACTGGCAAAGCAGCACGGCATCGACATGCCGATGGATCAGCTGCTGGTCAAAGCCGAAGCCTTTGCCATCCGCGCCGGCGGCCGCAGCCCCCGCGTGGCAAAGCAGTTTATTGAGCAGTGCGAGGCGGGCGTGCAGAAGTAATTAGTTTGTCTTTATTTTAACATCAAAGTCTCTGACAAATCTTTCACAAAATGCCGAGAAGTCGTGAATTTTTTCACCTTCTCGGCATTCTTTGTCTATTTTTTATTTATCGGTAAAAAGCCTTGCATTCTATTGAAATTCAGGCTATAATATGGCCAACATCAGCCAATTGAGCACTTCTGGAGGGCAACTATGGGCTTTTTAACGGGTAAGACCGCTATCATCACCGGCGCAGGCCGCGCCGTACTTTCCGATGGCAGCTGCGGCTCCATCGGCTATGGCATTGCCACCGCCTTTGCAAAAGAGGGCGCAAATCTGGTCATCACTGGCCGTAATGTGAAAAAACTGGAAGAGGCAAAAAACGAGCTGGAAGCCAAGTATGGCATCCGCGTTCTGCCGGTGCAGGCAGATGTGTGTGCAGGCACCGACAACGAAGCCACCGTGCAAAATGTCGTCAATCAGGCTGTGGATACCTTTGGTGGCATTCAAGTGCTGGTGAACAACGCACAGGCATCCGCTTCCGGCGTGCCGCTGGCAGAGCACACCACCGAGCAGTTTGATCTGGCCCTTTATTCCGGCCTATACGCTGCATTTTACTATATGAAGGCCTGCTATCCCTATCTGGCCAAGTCCAAGGGCAGCGTGATCAACTTTGCATCCGGTGCAGGCTTGTTTGGCAACTTTGGCCAGTGCTCCTACGCTGCCGCCAAGGAGGGCATCCGCGGCCTGTCCCGCGTGGCTGCTACTGAGTGGGGCAAGGATGGCATCAATGTCAACGTGATCTGTCCGCTGGCCTGGACCGCCAAGCTGGAGCAGTTCCAGCAGGCATACCCGGATGCGTTCAAAGCCAACGTCAAGATGCCGCCCATGGGCCACTACGCCAACCCCGAGACCGAGATCGGCCGGGTATGCGTGCAGCTGGCCATGCCGGACTTCAAGTATCTGTCCGGCGAGACTCTCACGCTGGAGGGCGGCATGGGTCTGCGCCCGTAATTGCTGTTCTCATTCTTCCTCATACATGCAAAAGGGGCTGTGCCAGCGGCACAGCCCCTTTTATGTTTAGGCCTGATTATTCGCGCACGGCGATGCACTCGATCTCCAGCTTTGCGCCCTTGGGGATGGCGGCCACCTGCACGCAGCTGCGGGCAGGGAACGGCTCAGCAAAGGCCTTGGCATACACGGCATTCACAGCGGCAAAATCGTTGATATCGGCCAGAAAAATGACAGTCTTGACCACATTTGCCATGGAAAGGCCAGCCTCGGCCAGAATGGCCTTGAGGTTTGCAAGACTCTGTGCAGCCTGCTCTTCAACCGTATCGGCCATCTTGCCGGTAGCAGGGTCTACCGGGATCTGGCCGGAAACAAACACCATATTGCCCAGATCGATCGCCTGGCTGTAAGGGCCGATGGCTGCGGGTGCGTTGGAAGTGGAAACGACTTTCATGATAAAACGTTCCTTTCTTTTTTCTTCTATTATACTCTTTCGCTCACAAGCTGGAAACCCTCTTTTGCAAGCTCTGCGCGGATCTGCTCGATCTGCTCGGCATCGCGGGTCTCAAGGGTGAGCTTGAGGAAGCAGCTGGAAATGGGCATATTGGGATCGGAGCCATCGTGCTGCACCGACACCACATTGCTGCCGCAGCGGGACACGATCTCGGCCACCTTCTTGAGCTGGCCGGGCTTGTCCTCCAGCGCAATGGTCATGTTCGCCTTGCGGCCGCTCATGACCAGACCACGGGTGATCACGCGGTTGAGGATGTTCACATCGATGTTGCCGCCGGAGACGACGCAGGCCACCTTTTTGCCCTCGACCGGCAGCTTGTGGAACAGCACTGCAGCCACCGGCACGGCTCCGGCACCCTCGGCAACCAGCTTCTGGTTCTCCATCAGCGAGAGGATGGCGGCAGCGGTCTCATCCTCGCTCACGGTCACGATGTCGTCCACATACTGCTCACAGATCTGGTAGGTCAGCTCACCGGGAGTCTTGACCTGAATGCCGTCTGCAAAGGTAGAAACGGCTTTCAAGGTCTGGTACTTATGCTCGTGCAGGCTGCGGTACATGCTGGGTGCACCCTCGGCCTGTACGCCATAGACCTTCACCTCCGGGCGCAGACTCTTGATGGCAAAGGCCACGCCGGAGATCAGGCCGCCGCCGCCCACCGGCACAACGACCGCATCCACATCCGGCAGCTGATCCAGAATTTCCAGACCAATGGTTCCCTGCCCCGCGATGACCTGCTCATCGTCATAGGGGTGGATAAAGGTCATGCCGGTCTCTTCCTGCAGCCCCACAGCCTTGTCGTGGGCATCATCGTAGGTGCCGGGCACCAGACACACCTCTGCGCCCAGATTCTTGGTATTCTCCACCTTCATGATGGGCGCACCGTCCGGCATACAGACGATGCTCTTGATGCCGCGACGGGTAGCAGCCAGCGCCACGCCCTGTGCGTGGTTGCCGGCAGAGCAGGCGATCACGCCCTTGGCGCTCTCCTCCTCGGAAAGCTGGCTGATCTTATAGTAAGCACCGCGCACCTTAAAGCTGCCGGTGGCCTGCAGGTTTTCGGTTTTCAGGTACAGCTGGCAGTCCTTGGAGAGCTTGGGTGCCCCGATGAGGTCGGTCTTGCGGGCAACATCCTTGAGCACAAAGGCTGCATGGTAGATCTTATCCAGAGTCAGCATGGTTTTCTCCCTCTATTTTTATCGTTCCCTGCTCTGCGGCTTTTCCACCCTCAGAGCCTTTATTTCTGGCTTATTATGCATGTTTCTCAGTATAGGTTAACAAAGTTGATTTGTCAAATGAATTTCCTTCACACCTGAAACCGAAAAGAGAACTGCCGCAGGCATACCGCCCACAGCAGTTCTCCGTGTTTTTGTGTTTTTAACGGCCGCGGCCACCGCCGCCGCCGTGGCTGCCGCCGCCGCCCATTCCACCGAAGGAGCCGCCGCCGAAGCTGCCGCCGCCGAACGAGCCGCCCCCAAAGGAGCCGCCTCCGCGGGAGCCACCGAAGGACCCGCCGCCAAAGCCGCCGCCCATGGGAGGACGGGGCGGACGGCGGTTATTGTTCCGGGGTGGGCGGGGCCGGTCATTGCGGGGGCCGGGGCCATAGCCCGGGCCGTATCCGGGACCAAAGCCGGGGCCCGGAGGAGGCGGCGGGCCGGGACGATAATGCCGACGGGCCGAGCCTGCCATGTAGCCCCATGCGAAGGGACCCCAGTTCCAGCCTGCTGCGTGGCCGATGGGTGCAATGAACACCCGGAACACGAACAGCACGATGATCAGCATCACCAGCAGGGACATGAACAGGATCACGATGCCCAGAACGACATCCTCAAAAGTGGTGGGGCCGTCGTCCGGCTCCGCGTAGCTGCCGTCGTCGTAGCTGCCATTGTTCAGATTTACCCCATAAACACTTGCAATGGTGCTGGCCACATTGTTGGCACAGGTGATTACTGCATCGCTGTAATCGCGGTTAACAAAATCACCTTCCATGGTCTGAGCGAGGGCACTGGCCTGACTTTCCAGCGTGGTGTTGCGGAAGCCGTCGCCGTAGGTCACGTAGTAATCGCCATCCTCGTAGATGGGCGATTCCATCACCAGCAGGATCAGCACACCGTTGTTCTCGGAAGCCGAGCCGATGCCCCAGGCGTTGAAGGCCTGTGTTGCATAATCCTCAGTGGAATAATTACCCGTATAATCTACAGTCAGTACGCCGATCTGTGCTCCGTTGCAGCTGGACTGCAGCTGGTTGTTCAGATCAACGATGGTCTGGGTAGTGCTGTCGCTCAGGATGTTGGCATCATCCACCACACATTGATCTCTGGGCAGGTCCGGCAGGCTGGCGGCGGCAAGGGCCGCCGGGCACAGGGCCGCTGCGCCCACCACAAGGGCCAGCAACAGAGCGCTTACGCGTTTTGCAAAATTTTTCATGCGAAGGGTTCAACCTCCTTTACACCGGCAATGGCTCCCAGCACGCTGGCCGGGAAGCCGCCGGTCTCTTTTTGGTAGTCGTAAACGGCATCGTTGTATTTCAGGGTGCCGATGATGGTAGCCGCACTGTTGAACTGGCCGTACTGGCCCTGCACCGCGCCCATCTGCATGGGGTCTGCGGCCTGCTCCTGCAGCTTTGCGTAGAGCTGGTCGATCCGCGACCCCAGCACCTCGTTGGCCTGATACAGCGCATGCATCGTGCTACCCTGATAATAGGGCAGCGAGGTGAGTGCCTGACTTTTGCCGCCGTTCTGCACGGCTTCCAGACAGGCGGTAAAATCGCTCAGCGCGCTCTGTGCGGCCTGCACCTCGGCACTGTCCGCTCCCAGCGTGCTGCTGGCGGTAGTGATGATGTTTGCCGCCGTGTTCATGCGGGTGGTCAGCTCTTCGTTGAGGTTATAGCCGTTGTCTGCCGCCACACCCACCGTGTACCATTTGCGGACTTCGTTGTATCGGCTGCGCAGCTTGGCGCTGCCAAAGCCCCAAAAGGCCGCCAGCATCACCACCACGCTCAGCGCCAGTGCAGCTGCGCGGGTGGAAAGGGCTGCGGGCAGCTTTGCTTCCAGCCCTGCCAGCTTCTGCTGCAGAGGTGTCAGCGGTACAGCCTGCTCCGGCTGCTTTTGTTCGCGGTAGCTGCCCGCGTCAAAACCGCCGGAAGTGCTGTTCTGTTTTTGCGAAAAATCTGCGTTTGCCATCTCAGCTCCGGATCTCCATCATTTTTGCTTTCAGTTCGTCCTCGATGCGGTTCAGCTCCTGCTCGGCGGCAGCGCGCTTTGCGCGGCCCTCGCTCTGGATCTTGTTCAGCTCGTCCAGCGTCTCGATCAGGCTCTTGTTGGTCTGCTGCAGGGTCTCGATGTCCACCACACCGCGCTGAGATTCCTTTGCGGTCTCGATGGTACCCATCTTCAGGGCCTCTGCGTTCTTCTTGAGCAGGTCGTTGGTCATGTCGGTCACGGCACGCTCGGCCTGCATGGCCTGCTGGCTGTGGGCCAGACCCAGTGCCAGCACCATCTGATTCTTCCACAGGGGGATGGTGTTGACGATGGTGGACTGGATCTTTTCGGCCATCATGGTGTCGTTGTTCTGCAGCAGGCGGATCTGCGGCCCCATCTGCAGGCTGATGTTGCGGGTCAGCTCCAGATCATAGAGCTTCTTCTCAAAGCGTTCGCACTGGTCGGCCAGATCACGAGCCGCCTGTGCATCCTCCGGCAGGCCGGAAACCTTGGCCTTATCCATGGCCTGCTGCAGCTCGTTTGCGCGCACATCGGCCAGCTTCTTTTTGCCGGCAAGGATATACATGCTCAGCTCCTTGAAGTAGGCCATGTTCAGCTCATACATCTTATCCAGCATGGCGATGTCCTTGAGCAGCTGCACCTGATGGCCCTCCAGCATGGACTGGATCTTTTCCACGTTGGTCTCGGCCTTGTTGTACTTCATCTTCATGGCATCCAGCTGGTCGCCCTTCTTCTTGAAGAAGCCCAGAATGCCCTTTTTCTCCTCCTCACCGGCATCAAAGCTCTTCAGCTCACCGATCAGGCTGGTGATCATATCGCCCACTTCGCCCAGATCCTTGGTGGACACCTTGGAGAGCGCAGCCTCGGAGAAATCGCCGATCTTCTTCTGACAGGCGGAGCCGTACTGCAGCACCTGCTGGCTGTTGGTAATATCGATCTTTTCAGCAAACTGATCCACCATGGCCTGTTCTTCCGGGGTCAGGTTCACCTGCGGCTGCTCCGGTGCGGCAGCTTCCTGCTGGGCGGGTGCTGCCTTTTCCTCTTCTGCCGGGGTGGGGTCCAGCGTCAGGGTGGGTACTGCGGGTGCATCGAGGTCAAAGTTGAATGTATTATCAGCCATAAGAGATTCCTTCCTTTCCAAATACCGTTTACCTTTTTTCTTAGCTCAGGCCCTGCCCTTTGAGCATGTTCTGCAGCACCGTGATATCTGCAGAAAGGTCCATGCTCTCGGCGGCGTACAGGGCATCCAGCTGGTTTTCAAACGCCGTGGCAATGGAAGCAGCATTGTGCTCCACCTCGGTACGGATGGCTGCGGCATTCTCGCCGCGCACGCCCTGCTTTGCCAGCTTTGCATATTGCTGCAGAACGTTCACCGCATCCGGCAGGTAGTAGTTTGCGAACCTGCGCACCTGCTTTGCCTTTTCCGGGTTTGCTTCCACCGCTTCCACAATGGAGCGGCCCGCCTTTTCCATGCGGGTCATGGCGGCAGAGAGCTGCGGGTCCGGCAGCTGCTCGTTGAGGGTGTGCAGGGTATCCAGTTTCTGCTGAATGTCGGTCAGCATCGCGTCCACATCCTCCACACCGGTGTGGAAAGGCACTTCGTGCTCCACCACCCGGGGCGGGCAGACCTTCTGTGCCGCACCAAAGGCCACAAATGCACCGCCCAGCGCCGCCAGAAGCGCCCACAGCTTATACACCGGCAGTACCGCGCACAATACCAAAAAGACCAGTGCCATTGCATAAAATGGCAGAACGCTGGGCTTTCTGGTGCGGATGATCTTGCTCATGTTTCTTCTCCTTGTCCGGGGCATTGCCCCTTATGTCATCCATAATACCGCACCCCGCGAAAAACGCAAGGCTTTCACGGATAATTTACAACCTGGCCATCATTTGTTGATCCACGGCAAGAGGGCCGCGCCCCAGATTTCGCGCAGCTTTTCCGGGCGGCAGGCAGCGTTTGCCGGGCTGGTGCTGGGCAGCTTTACCGCTGCAATGCCGGACACCGGCTGCAGATACTTTGTATAAATCCGGTATGCGGTGGCTCCGTTGCAGAATACTGCTTCGATGGGTGCCTTTGCCAGCAGAGCGGCAATATCATTCGGCACTGCATCCTTGATGGAAGCATCCGCTGCGCCGGTGATGGTGCAGCGTTCCAGCGTGTCCCAGAGGGCCAGCCCATGGCGCAGGATGATCTGCTTTTTGGCTTCAATGTCCTCACGGGCAGGCACCGGCTCACCGGTCAGCGCGGCCATCATGGGCCAGAAGCGGTTCTGCGGGTGGCCGTAGTAAAAGGCCATCTCCCGGCTTTTGGGGCTGGGCCATGTGCCAAGGATCAGCGCCCGGCTGTGTTCGTTATACACCGGTTCAAAGCTCATTGTCCGCCTGCACTTTCAATTTTATCCCAAGGCGAGCCAAGGTCGCGGCCGGACGGCTCTGCTCTGGGGCCGTCGAACCACAGCTCATCGATCAGGGCGGCCAGGCCGTCCTCCCGCACATCGCCAATGATGCGGTCGGCGGCAGCCTTTGCGTCCGGCGTGCCGTTTGCCATGCAGCAGCCAAGGCCCGCTGCCTTCAGCATGGCCACATCGTTGGCAGAATCGCCTGCTGCCACGGCATCGGCCAGTGTCAGGCCCATCTTTTCGCACAGGTCGGCAAGGCCAACGCCTTTGTCCATTCCACCGCGCACGATGTCGTAGTAGCACAGGCCGTCGGCATTCTGCGCGCCCACCTGCATCCAGTGCAGGCCCAGATGGCCATACTTGGCGTTGAAGTCCGCCACACGCTCCGGCGGCATGGCCGCAAAAGCGGCGTGGGGCATGTCGATCAGGTGGCGGTCCTGATCTTCGCCATCCATACAGTCCAGCCCGATGCTGTTCATCTGCTGATAGCCCCTGTGCAGATATTCATACTCGCAGTAGGCGTAGCAGGCATCCCTGAAATTGAACTGCAGCGGATAGTTATAATCCTCGCAGAAATCCACCAGCGCGTACATTTCCTCAGCGGTGAGCGGGTGCTCTGCCACGATGCGGCCCTCGCGGTCCACCACACAGGCACCGTTGCAGGTGATGGCATAATCGAACCGGATGCCGCCCAGCTGGCCTTTGAGGTTGACGCACGGATACGCACGTCCAGTGCTGAGCACGAATCTGCCGCCTGCGGCCTGCAGCTTTTTGATGGCTTTTACCACCTTCTGACGCGGCTTGCCCTCGCCAAAGGGCACCAGTGTGTTGTCGTAATCGCTTGCCAGAATCTTATATTGCATTCTATTCTCCCCTATGGAACTGAGTTTTGTACCAGTATACCATACTTTTTTAAAATTGGGGTGCATTTGGGCATAAAAATAAGGCTACTGCACAGAATTCCATGCAATAGCCTTATTTTGTTTCACGATGCCGTTTTCTTTGCAGCTCCTTCTCGTGATCACGCAAACACGGCCACGACCACCTGCATTGCCACGCCGAGGAACGCGCCTGCACCCCATGTCAGGCCGGTGATGAACAGGTTCTGCTTCCACGAAGGGTTGGTGCGCCACAGCACTGCAAGGCCCACGCCTGCACCGGTGCAAAGGCCCGCCACCAGACTGGAAAAGCGCAGAGCACCTTCCACATACAGCTGGGTCAGCAGCACGCTGGCGGCGCAGTTGGGGATCAGGCCCACCAGCGCAGCCACTACCGGCTGGAAGAAGCCCATGCTGCCCAGAAGGTCTGCAAACACATCTTCGCCCACGCCTTCCACGATCAGGCCGAACACCAGACTGAACGCAAAAATGAACACAAAGATCTCCAGCGTGTGGCGCAGGGCCGCTTTCCAGATGGGGGCGGGCTTGCCCTCTTCGTCGCTGTGCTCCTCGTGACAGTCCACCTCGTCGGCATGGCCGGTGTAGCCGCCGCGCAGCGATTTGGGCAGCACGCCGCGCAGCACAAAATCCAGCACAAAGCCCACCACAATGGCGTATACCACCTTGATAACCATGAGCACAGCCAGCTTATCCCAGTAGGCCGGCATGGATACCAGCAGCGGGATGGCTTCGTCGCTGGTGGCAAGGTAGACGGCCATCAGGGTGCCCAGCGTGATGACGCGGGAGGAGTAGAAGTTGGACGCAATGGCCGAAAAGCCGCACTGGGGCACACAGCCCAGCACCGCCCCCGGCACCGCGCCCCAGCGCCCGCCGCCTGCCAGCAGCGCTTCAATGCGCTCACCGTGGCGGGTCTCGATATACTCGATCAGAAGATAAGCCAGAAACAGGAAGGGCAGCATCTTGGCGGTATCCACCAGAGATTCGCCCAGAACATCCAGAAACAGTTCCATATACGCTCCTAAAAACGACCGTTCGTCGCTTCATTTTAGTAAATTGCAAATTGGTTGCATTTTTGAACAGGGATGATTATACACGATATTCTCTCCAATTGCAATACCAAATTGCAAATTGATTGCAAATTTATATTATGGAACGCTGCAGCGCGTAAAAAGCGCGATCTTAAATGGTCTCCGCTGATGCTCTGACCATTTTCAGCGGAATTATTATTTTATTTCGCAATTCTGGAAAATCTGCGGATTTTCCAGAATTGCCTTTTCACGGAAGGAGTCATGACCGAAAGCGGAAGCTGCCGCGCTGGTTTCCTGTGGAAACATTCGCGCGGCGGAGTTAACGTTCTGCCCGCAAGCACAAGCCTTTCCTCCACGCCCACCCCCGCCCATGAAAATGGGGTCCAGAAACACCCGCAGGCGTTTCTGGACCCCAAAATCAAAAATATAATTTCCTTAGCTTATGCGCAAAGCAACGCGGAGCGCATTCAAAATCGTCCCACACAGCAGGAGTCTGCCTTTTGTTTTACCCCTTCATTGGCACAAAGCCCACAAGGTCTTTTACCACCTCGCCGCCGATGATCAGGCCGGCCACCGAGGGTACAAAGGCATTGGAGCCCGGCACCGAACGGCGCTGGGTGCACTTGCGCTGGGTGCCCGGAGGGCAGATGCAGTGATACTTGCAGCTGATGTCGTCATCCTCGATGGGGGTCATGGCAGGCTCCTTGGAGTAGACCACCTTCAGGTGCTTGATTTTGCGCTTGCGGCACTCGGTGCGCATCACCTTGGCCAGCGGGCAGACCGAGGTCTTGTAGATATCGGTCACTTCAAAGCGGGTCGGGTCCATCTTGTTGCCTGCGCCCATGGAGCAGATGATGGGAGTGCCCGCCTCCTTGCACTTCATCACCAGCGCCAGCTTGCCGGTGACGGTGTCGATGGCGTCCACCACATAGTCGTACTGGGTAAAGTCGAACTGGTCCTGTGTTTCCGGGCCAAAGAAGCACCGGTGGGTGGTCACCTTGATGTCCGGGTCAATGTCGTGGATGCGCTGCGCAGCCACATCTACCTTATATTGCCCTACCGTGCTGCGGGTGGCGATGATCTGGCGGTTGAGGTTGGTCAGGCAGACCTTATCATCATCGATCAGATCCAGTGCCCCCACGCCGCTGCGCGCCAGCGCTTCCACCGTGTAGCCGCCCACGCCGCCGATGCCGAACACCGCCACGCGGGAATTGTGCAGTTTTTCCATAGCTTCCGCGCCCAGCAGCAACTGCGTGCGGGAATACTGATTTTGCATTTTGTTCTCCTTGTTACTTTTCCACTCTCGTAATGGTGCCGCCGCCCAGCACGGTGTCGCCCTGATACAGCACCACGGCCTGACCGGGCGTAGGGGCGCGCTGGGGCTGGTCAAATTCCAGCCGGAAGCCGCACTCCGCCGGGTAGACGGTGGCGGCCTGCTCCACCTGATGGTACCGGGTGCGGGCTGTGACCCGCAGCGGCCCGGTCAGCTCCGGAATGGCGATCCAGTTCACCTCGTCCGCATACACGATGCGGTCGAACAGCATCTCCTCCGGCCCTACCGTGACGGTGTTTGCCTGCATGTCCTTGCCGCAGACGTACACAGGTGCCCCCATGGCAAGGCCCAGCCCCTTGCGCTGGCCGATGGTGTACCGAACCGCGCCGTTGTGGGTGCCCACCACCCTGCCGCTCTCGTCCAGAAAATCACCTGCCGGGTAGTGTTTGCCGGTGAAGTCCTCCATAAAGCGGGCATAGTCGCCATCCGGCACGAAGCAGATGTCCTGACTGTCGTGCTTGTGGGCATTGACAAATTTGTGCTGCTCCGCGATCTCGCGCACCTCAGTCTTGTGCAGGCCACCCAGCGGCAGACGGATATGCGCCAGCTGCTCCTGAGTGAGGTTGTAGAGCACGTAGCTCTGGTCCTTGCCCTCGTCCAGCCCCTTTTTGAGCAGGAAACGGCCGGTGGCCTCGTCCTGCTCCACCCGGGCATAGTGGCCCGTGACCACATACTCCATGCCGTGTGCCCGGGCCCAGTCCAGCAGATGGCGGAACTTCATATATTTATTGCAGTCGATGCAGGGGTTCGGCGTGCCGCCCGCCTCATACACGCGGACGAATTTTTCAATGATCTGTTCCCGGAAGTCGGCTGTGAAATCCAACACCTCGTACGGGATATCCATGGCAAACGCCACCTCTGCTGCGTCCTCGATGTCCTTTTCCGAGCAGCAGGTGTGAAAGCCGGACTGTCCCAGCGTTTCGTTGCGGGTGAGCCGCATGGTGATGCCGGTGCAGTCATAGCCTGCCTGCTGCATGAGCCATGCCGCCACCGAGCTGTCCACGCCGCCGCTCATGGCAATGAGGGCACGCGGCTTTGAATCAGGGGTCTGTGTGGTCATAAGTTCTCCTTTGGTGCATTCAACACACTAAAACAGTAGTATAATAGTAACTCTGAAAAAAGAGCTTGTCAAGACGCAGCGAGCTGCTGCACTGCGGCCAGCAGGGCTTGCCGCTCGTTGGGATATTCTTCCCGGATCACACCGTCCAGCAGCGCTTCCAGCACTTTGCGGATGCCCGGCCCCGCCGGGACACCTGCCGCCATCAGATCACGGCCATTCACAGCCAGCTGGCTGACGCGGCAGCATACGCCGTCCGCGTCCAATTGTTCGGCCAATTCGGAAAGTGCAGCAAAATCAGCCGCCCGTTCCGGCTGCAGGGCTGTGCCCAGTGCTGCCAAACGCTGCACGGTACACAAGTTATATTTGCCCAGTAGTCGGCGGGCGTAGATAGTAAAGTCGGGTGTGACGGTAGTTTCTCTGAGGACCGTCCGCTGGGGTGGGACCCTGTTGCCGAAGGCAATAGGGCGGGCGATGGAATGGCCTGCAACGGCAACGACTGCCGCCTGCGGCGGAAACAAGGAGTTGCTGTTGGGGCAGCGGCCAGCAGGATGCGAGTGCTGCTCAAAGCACGAAGCATCCGCTGGGTGCCGCAATCCGTACTCGTGTCCGAAGAGAAAGCTACCGTCACGCCTTCTGGCTTCCCGCACCAACACCGCCGCCTCTTCAATCAAGGCATTGGAGCAGCGCAGGCGCTTGAGTGTGCGGCGGATGCCGTCCTCGCCAAGGCTCAGCAGCAGCGCCGCCAGCCGGATGGGCAGGTTTTCTGCACCCGCCGGGCAGGCATCCACCACCGGCTTTGCCGCCGCCAGTGCCTCCGATGAAAGCTCCGGCAGAATAACAAGCAGTATTTTTTTGTCAAGATATGCCGCAGGGGCGGGAGCGCTCAGCAGTTTTGCAAGCTCTTCCTCGATGCGCTCCACCGATACGCAGTCCAGATGGGCACACAGCTCCTGTGCCGCCTGCGCCGTGGGCGGGTCGATGGAAAAGCCAAACCGGGCTGCGAAGCGGTACAGCCGCAGGATGCGCAGCGCGTCCTCGGTGAACCGCTGGCGGGGCACACCCACCGCCCGTACGATGCCGCTTTGCAGGTCGGCCTGCCCGCCAAAGGGGTCCACAAGGCCCTCTTTTTCATTGTAGGCCATGGCGTTGATGGTAAGATCCCGCCGGGCCAGATCCTCCCGCACATCCGGCACAAAATGCACCTCGTCCGGGTGGCGGCCATCTGTGTAGGTGCCTTCTGTACGGAAGGTGGTGATCTCGTAAAGGGCACCGCTCTGCTTCACCGTTACCGTGCCGTGCTGCAGGCCGGTGGGGATGCACCGCTGCGCGCCGAACAGCTCCATCACCTGCTGCGGCAGAGCACTGGTGCACAGGTCCCAGTCGTGCGGTGTAAGGCCCAGCAGACTGTCTCGCACGCAGCCGCCCACCACGTAGGCTGCATAGCCCGCCCTGTGCAGGGTGTCCAGCAGCTCTGCCGCACCCTCGTCCATCCGGATGGTCATGGCTGTGCCTCCTCGTACTGCAGGGTGATGCTTTTGCCGTCAAAGCCGCACTCCGCCGCCGGGAAGATGCTCTGTGCCTGCGCGGCATACTCCTCCGGGTCGGTGATCATGGGGGAATAATGGGTCAGCCAAAGCCGCTTTGTCCTCGCCTGCGCGGCAAGGGATGCGCTCTGCCCAAAGGTGCTGTGCCCCCACTGACGGGCCTGGTCTTCCTGCTCCGGAAGGGCATAGGTGGCATCGCATATCAGCAGGTCTGCGTCATGCGCCGCCTGCAAATAATACGGGCAGGGGGCCGTATCGCCGGAAAATACCACGCTCAACCCCTTGCGCGGGGCGCCCAGCACCTGCGCAGGCTGCACCGTTCTGCCCTCCACGGCAACGCTCTGCCCTTTCTGCAGCAGCTTCCATTGCTGCACCGGCACCCCCAGCGCCCGGGCCTGCTCCGGCGAGAATTTGCCTGCACGGGGCAGCTCCAGCCGGTAGCCAAGGCTTTTTACCCGGTGCTTTGTGGCAAACGGCACCAGCCGCGCACCGGCAGGCCAGCCCTCGCTCAGCGCATCCAGCGCCAGCGGCTGGCCCGGCATAAGCACCTGCGGCTTCACCGGATAGGGCAGCGGGCCGGTCAGTGCCCGCACCGCCGCCCAGATATCCGGCAGGCCCTCCGGACCCAGCAGCGCAAGCGGCCTTGTGCGGCCCTGCGCCCCCAGAGTCTGCAAAAGGCCCGGCAGACCAAAGATGTGGTCGCCATGGTAGTGGGTCAGGCAGATGGCATCTGCCCGCATCAGGTTCACGCCCGCACGGCGCGCTGCCGCCTGCGTGCCCTCGCCGCAGTCCCACAGCAGGCCGTGGCCGCCGCAGGCAGCAAACGCCGCCGAGAGTGCCCGGTCCGGCAGTGGCATGGTAGCCGCAGTGCCCAGCAGTGTAATGGTAAGCATAAAGATCGTTCTCCCTGTACAATGTATCTCTTAAGGTTTTATTGTACCACAGCCGGGCCGGTTGCACAATCGGTGCCTGCGGCGCATAGGATGGCCCAGCACAGCAAAAGGGGGGCAGCGGGATGAGACGCAAAAAAGGGGATCCTTTTTCCGGCAGGCCGCACAGCGGCCTTGGATGGGTGCTGCTGCTCGCCGCACTGGCCCTGTTTCTGCTGGCCGGTGCGCCCGGCTGCATGGCCCAGCGGATGGCGTGGTCTGCCCGGGGAACGATGATCTTTCTGCCCAGCGGGTTTTGAAAAAATGGGAGCATCCTGCTGCACAGAACGCTCCCATTTTTCTTTTTACTTTCCATCCGAATAGGGCAACTGGCCGGTCAGGGTCAGTGTTTCGGCAAGCTCGTCCTCCGAGCGGAACCGCCACGCCGCCGCTCCCACGGCCACATAGCAGGCATCGGCACGACCCTCCGGTGTAACGGCAAGGATCATCGTTTCACCGTCGCCCACCGCCGTTACCATGCCATCCGCACTCACAGTTGCCACGCCCGGATTGCTGCTGATCCATGTCATCGTTCCGTTTTTGGTGCCTGCAGCCTGCGCGGTCAGCTTTTGACTGGCTCCCACTGCCTGCAGCAGCATGGCGTTTTTGCTCATCTGCACACGGCCTATTTCAGAGGTGACTGTCACCGTGCAGCGCAGCACCTGCCCGGCTGTCGTCAGTGCGCTGATGACGGCCTTGCCGGACCCCTGCGCCTTTACGGTACCGTTTGTGCTCACCGATGCCACCGCCGGGTTGCTGCTGACCCACTGCCGCACATAGGTAAACCCGCCTGTTGTTCTGTTCCAGCTTCAGCTGTTTCGTCGGGGCAGGCTCCTGCTCTGTAATGGTAAGCGTCAGATCGCTGGTGTTCAGCACCAGGCGGCTGGCTGTGCTTTTGCGCACCGTGATGGTACAGGTGGTCTTTTCGCCGCGCTCATTGCGGGCCGTGACGGCCGCAGTGCCCTCGGCATGGCCGGTCACCTTGCCAGTGCCGTCCACCGATGCCACTGCCGGATCACTGGAAGTCCAGATCAGAAAGAAGTAGTCGTTGGGTGCCTGCACATTCAGGTAGGCCACCGGGGCCGGGTCTCCTTCGGTGATATCCAGCGTCAGTTCGGCAGTGTCCAATGTCATGCCGCTGTCCGGCAGCGGCTGCTCCTGCGCAGCATAGGCCGACAATGCCCCGGCTGCAAACAGTTCTGCGCACAGCACCACTGCACAAACACACGCTTTGAACCCCTGCTTCATGGGCTTTGCCCTCCCCGCCTGCTTTGCTGCAAGATCCTTTAAATATTCCTGTCTCCGTATTATTTTACACGCAGTGCAAAACCGGGTCAAGTTTTTTGCCCATTCTGCCGGGCAGCTGAGCCTTATTTTGTGGAGAATAATAAAATCCGCTTTTCAATTTTGTACAAAACGCCGCCGCACCCGGCAAACCGGATGCGGCGGCGCTGTTCTGCTTTTGAATTTTCAGCTTAGTAGTTGATCTTTTTCAGCTCAAAGTAGCTCTGCGGATGTGCGCACACCGGGCACTTGAGCGGTGCGGACTTGCCGATATAGGTGTAGCCGCAGTTCCGGCACTGCCATACCTGCTGCTCCTCGCGGGCAAAGACCTTGTTGTTTTTCAGGTTTTCGGCCAGCGCACGGTAGCGCTCCTCGTGCTCCTTCTCGATCTGTGCCACCATGGTGAACAGTGCTGCGATCTGAGGGAAGCCCTCTTCTTTGGCCTCCTTGGCCATGCGGGGGTACATCTCGGTCCACTCGTCGTGCTCACCGCCTGCTGCCATGTCCAGACAAGTCAGGGTATCGGGGATCGCGCCGCCGCACAGCAGCTTGAACCAGATCTTTGCGTGCTCCTTCTCATTGCCGGCGGTCTCCTCAAAGATCGCGGCCAGCTGCTCGTAGCCTTCTTTTTTTGCCATGCTGGCAAAGAAGGTGTACTTGTTGCGTGCCTGGCTCTCGCCTGCAAACGCTTCCATCAGATTTTTCTCGGTTTTGGTACCCTTCAGTTCCATGATGCTCTCCTTTCAAAAACGGATCTTCTGTCAGGATCGACCGATCCCGGCTCTATCATTCAGCCCGGCGGTAATTTTTTCGCCTGCGGCTCAGGTTCTGAACAGAGTATACCATATTTTTTGACGGAAATCAAGAATAATTCCTATTTATTCTGAGAATATTTCTCAGTTATGCTGCTTTAGTGCACACACAGCAATGCTCAGGGCGCTCCACGCTGCCTGATACATCAGCACCGTTGCCACCGAAAGCTCCCAGATGCTGCCTGCACTGGTGAGCAGCGCTGCAATGATAATGGAGAACAGCACCGAGACCATCTGTACCGTGGTGGCGCCGCTCTCGGCGTTCTGGGCCTGATCCGCAGCCTGAAGGCCGCCGGTCAGGCTGGCAAACGCCTTGAGATGGATCATGCAGCAGGTGTCCTCCGGGTCTTCCGGTGCGGCCTTGATGGCGTTGCACTGCTCCTGATCCAGCACGGTGATCATGCCTTCCGGCAGGCGGTATGCTTCGGTAATGTGGTGTGCAGTCAGACTGGGGTCCTGACATGTGACCAGCAGGCGGATGTTCTCCTTTTGCAGCACGGCAAGGCCGCGGGCCACATTGCGCCCGCCCACATATTTCAGCACGAACATAGCGTGCAGATTGCCGGACACAGCCAGATACAAAATTTGCAGCTCGCCGTTCTTCGAGTGCTGCATCTCGTATTCCTCGTCCGGCAGTGGCACGCCCTCCTGCTCCAGATAGCGGCGGGTACCAATGAGGATGCGGTTGTTATCGCACCAGGCGGAAAAGCCCAGCCCATGGTGCTGCTCCAGATCCTTGACCGGGAACAGGATGTCTGTGCGTTCCTCAACGATCTGGCGGAACAGCCCCTTCAGGGTGCCGTGGCTCTCGTTCAACACGCTGGCCGCGTACAGGATGGCGCGGTCGATGCGGCCGCCCTTGAAGATGCGGATATCCTCCAGCTGTGCGCTGTCGGCGGTGAACAGGTCGTCTGCATCGATCTGCAGCGTATCAATGCCGCCCAGCTGCTCAATGGCCTGCCAACCGGGCACGACTGCGCCCACAGCCGCAGCCGCACGCTGCAGCCGTAGCGAGGCAACGCCCGCGATCAGGGTAGAGGAAAGCGGTGCGCCCATGCACAGCACAGCTGCCATGGCAGCCGCAGCTTTGTTCCAGCCGGCACCTGCCAGCAGGAACAGCACGCCGCTGAGTAGGGCAACGCCCAGCAGGATGTACGAAACTTTGCGTGCACGGCGCTCGCTTGCGCGCTCGCTCAAGCTCTGCTCCACAAAGCCGTCAGCTTCCTTCATTGGGCGGCTCAGCAGCACCCAGGGGTCCTTCTGTTCCAGATCCCGTGCAAGGGCACGCAACAGGTCTTTATCCTTGGCGCGGTAGGCGCCCTCGAACTCCACACCATTGGTCACCAGCTCATAGCCGCCCTTGACAGCAGCCAGCATCACCCGGCTGCCCAGCAGCGCAAGGAACAGCCCCAGCGCCGCCATGCCGCTGAGCAGCGAGATGCCGGTGGTGCCGCGGTAAACATTTGCGTTCAGCATGGCTGTGACCGCCTGCACCAGCGCTGCTACTGCGGCCAGCGCCGGCATCGTCTCGGAAGAAGACCGTCCGCGCAGGCCGTTCAGGCCGTCGCGCAGCACCGGGAAGCCCACGCACAGGCTTGCTGCCAGCAGCAGCAGGTTTGCACCATAGAATGCCGCCGGGGCAGCATCCGGGTCCAGCGCCGCCATGGCGGGCAGCAGCCCATCCGACACCAAACCAAAATGCAGCAGCACCACAGCCAGAATGCCGCCCAGCACGCAGCGCAGCGTCAGCTCTGCGCTCATGCGGTGCAGCTTATCCGCCGTGGCCTCCGGCTCGGGCAGCTCCGTTTCGGCATGTTCCTCCGGAGACACCGCGTCCTCCGCCTCAGCTTTCAGTTCCGGCTGTGGCGCAGCGGGTGCCTTCTCCGGTGCCTGCTGCGGCTCTTCACCGTCCAGCGGCAGCAGCGGCAGGCTCATGGTGTCCTCTTTTGCGGCAGGCTCCTCTGCCGGGGCCAAAGGTGCCTGCGGTGCGTCCTCGCTCTGCGCCTTGCCAAAGAAATCGGCCACCGGCTGCTCCGTTTTTTCCGGCTGCGGCACAGGTTCCGGCTGCAGCTCCGGTGCCGTCTCCTTTACCGCTGCAAACACAGCCGCGGGCAGCGGTGCACCGGACGGTTTCTTTTTGCTTTCAGCCGGTTCAGTTTCTGCTGCCGGGGCTGCTTCGGCCCTCGGTGCAGGCTTTTCCGGCTTCTGGTCGCTCAGGCCGTTGATCATCGCCTTGAGCTGTGCCATCTCCTGCTGCTCCTGCTCTTCCTGCGGCAGCAGCACCTCCGGCGCATTCTTGGGGTGCCGGAGAGGCTTTGCCGTGCTGTGCTGCTCTGCGGGTCTTGCCGCCGGGACAGCGCTCTGCCGGGGTGTTTCCGGCTTCACTGCCGCCGGGGGTTCCGCCGTTTGCGGTGCAGATTTTTCCTCCGGCTTTTTGGCGGGTGCTTCCGGCTGTGCATCCTCTGCTTCCTTCTCCAGAAAAGGCCACGGGGCCAGTTCCTGTTCCGGGTCTGCCTCCGGCTTCAGCATCAGTTCCAGATCCGCTTCCGGTTCCGGCTGCGCATCCTCACCCAGCCGCACCTCACCGGTGGGCATTTCCTGCGGCTGCTCTGCTGCAGCTTCGTCAGTCTCCTGCTTTTCCTTACCACGGCCAAACAGGCCAAACCGTTTCTGCGGCTTTTCCTCCGGCTGGTTTTCGTCCCTCCGGGTCATCTCCTCCGGGATATCCACCGCCGTGGTGCTGAAAAAGGAGCGGAACTTTTCATCCGGGGTCATTTCCCGGCCATTATTTTTATCTTTCGGCATTCTTGTCCCTCCTGTAATTCAAATTGAGGTTCCGGTCCGAATGCCGGATCATGCCTGCTGTGCTGCGCGTTGGGACTGGATCTCGTACAGAATAATGCCCGCAGCCACCGACACGTTGTAGCTGTCCACACCGGTGCCCGGTGCCGCCATATCCAGCCGCACCACGCCGTCGCACAGCTTTTTCACCAGCTGGGAAACACCGCTGCCCTCGCTGCCCAGCACCAGTGCAATGGGGCCGGTCAGATTGTTCCTGCGCAGGGACACGCCGTCCATATCGGCGCAGTAGACGAACACGCCCTGCTCCTTCAGGCGGCGGATGGTCTCGCCGATGTTGGCCACACGAGCCACCGGCAGGCGTTCTGCGGCACCTGCGCTGGACTTGATGACGGTAGGCGTGACCGATGCGCCGCCGCGCTTTGGGATCACGATGCCATGCGCACCGCACAGCAGAGCACTGCGCATCACGGCACCCAGATTGTGCGGGTCTTCAATGCCATCGCTCAGCACCAGAAAAGGTGCCTCGCCCTTGTCCTTGGCTGCTGCCATCAGGTCGTCTACCGTCACGTATTCGATCTCGCTGGCAAATGCCGCCACACCCTGATGGCTCTCGGTGCCGGTCATCAGGCGCAGCTTGTTGGGGTGCACCCGCTTCACCGTGGCACCCGCTTCCTTTGCCAATGCGGTATAGTAAGCCGCCACGGCCGGAGCCATGCCCTCAGCAATGAGCACGGTGTCCACTCCGGAACCGCTTTTCAGCAGTTCGGTCACCGGATTTTTGCCATAAACAAGGCTCTCGTTCTTCTGCAGCGGCTCTTCCGGGCTGCGGCGCGGACGGCGCGGCTGGTTCTTTTCTTCCATGATGATTTTCTCCTTCCGTTGTATCACCGGAAGGTGCTGTGCACACCCTCCAAAAGGCGCGCCGCACTCTGGGCCGCGCACCGGTATAATCTGAAGATGATAACTCATCTTAAAGTATAGCATAAGCCGACCTTGTTTGCCAGCAAATTACCGTTTTTTATCCGCGTCCTGCAAAAGTTTTTCTGTTCGTGGTGCCGAAGGCCGTTTCCGCTTTTTTGCAGAAATGTTCTGCCGCCCTGCATCAGCTTTACCCGGCTGCTGGGTAGATATCCCTCTGTTTTGCCGGAGAAAAAAGTTTTCCACAAAAATGCGGTATACAATCCGTAGAAGAGCGATTATTTTTCCACATGTTGAAAACCCTGTGGAGAAAGTTCAAAAGTCCAGCTTTAAAGCCTGTTTTGCCTGTGGAATTCCACACTTTCCACAAGGTTTTCCACTTTTTGGTTCGACCTTTTTTGATTTCCTGCGTACAATTTGTAGAATACAAGTCGGAAATATGACAATTTTTTGAACTGCATCCTGTCCGCTTTTGCCAAATTGCCCAATATCATTTTGACGAATGTGGATCTGTGTTGAAAATCCGTCCTTCATCAAGCTTTCTGTCTTTCGGCTGCTTATTGCACATTATATGGAAATTTGTTGCATTCTATCGAATATACGCGCTTCTGGCAGTAACCCCCTGCACCCTGCCAGAAGCAGAATCCCCGCATTGTTACAGGAAAAACACCGGTTTGGATTGATTTTGGCCGCTGTTTGGGGTATACTAATTCTGTAGGTTCGTTAAACCGTGCACAAAGCGGATATGAAACGAGCAAGACCCCAATGATTTTGTGGAGGTAATGAATAATGTTGGTAAATGCAACCGAAATGCTGATCAAAGCACGTGATGGCCACTACGGTGTGCCTCAGTTCAACATCAACAATCTGGAGTGGACCAAGTCCGTTCTGACCGCCTGCGAGGAAATGAAGAGCCCTGTGATTCTGGGTGTTTCCGAGGGTGCCGGCAAGTACATGACCGGTTTCAAGACCGTCGCTGCCATGGTCAGCGCAATGGTCGATTCCATGGGCATCACCGTTCCTGTTGCCCTGCATCTGGATCACGGCACCTATGAGGGCTGCAAGGCCTGCATCGAGGCCGGCTTCTCTTCCATCATGTTCGATGGCAGCCACTACTCCATCGAAGAGAATGTGGAAAAGACCAAGGAGCTGGTGGCTCTGGCACACGCTAAGGGCCTGAGCATCGAGGCAGAGGTCGGTTCCATCGGCGGCGTCGAGGACGGCGTTGTGGGTGCCGGCGAGATCGCAGATCCCGAGGAGTGCGCAAAGATCACAGCTCTGGGCATCGACTTCCTGGCTGCCGGCATCGGCAACATCCACGGTGTCTACCCGGCAAACTGGAAGGGCCTGGACTTCGAGGCTCTGGACCGCATCCACAAGGCCACCAATAACATCCCTCTGGTCCTGCACGGCGGCACCGGCATCCCCGACGAGATGATCGCAAAGGCAATCAGCCTGGGCGTTTCCAAGATCAACATCAACACCGAGTGCCAGCTGGTGTTTGCTGAGGCCACCCGCAAGTACATCGAAGAGGGCAAGGATCAGCAGGGCAAGGGCTTCGACCCCCGCAAGCTGCTGGCTCCCGGCGCAAAGGCCATCGAGGCCAAGTGCAAGGAGAAGATCGAGCTGTTCGGCTGCGCAGGCAAGGGCTAAGCAGAAGCTCGTATCGTAACCGGTACACCACCCAATAAAGTATGCGCCCCCGCTGCACCGTTATGCACAGTGCAGCGGGGGCGCTTTTTACTTTATATGCGAGCACTCAGACGCGGGTCTTTTCCATATCTCCAAAAATGTATTGCATACAGTCCTGCACCCAGAAGCAGGCAAAAAATCGAATAGCTAAGGATCGGAAGCCGCAGCAGTACGATCTTACCCGCGATCTGGGTAAAGAACCAGCCCGTTCCATACAGAGTCACGATATAAAGCACCAGCCATGTAGCATATTTCAGCCAATGCTCTCGTGGCGGAAAGCCTACCTGCTCCATCATCCGGCGGAACAGTACGCAAAAAACCGTCACTGCAACAACAAGCTGCATCAGATAGCCTACAGAAAGTTCAAAAACCCAATCACCAATTACCGGGTAAAGCAGCAGCCCTTCCACGCCCCACTCAAAGAAGAAATACAGCGGTGCAACAAACCAGAAGTAATCCGCAGCTCTCAGTGTTTTCAAACATGGCTTGACCTCCTCTACAAAGGTTTTTGCATCCGAAATCGAATCGAACAGTTCCTGATTTTCTGCATTGGCTTGGATGGAAATATCAAGCAGATCGCTGCACACAAGTTCAATGCCGCAGAAATCCCAGCTGACCCGGCGAAGATACCGGATCACTTCTTTCAGCTGCTCCTGGCTTTTTTCGTTCAGCAGCTTTGTACGCATCCGATTTGCCTTTCGCAACGCAAAATACTTATTCATATGGCTCCTCCTTAAAAATTTTCTCCACCAGCTGGCAGAGCTGATACCAATCCTGCCGAAACTCAAGAAGTGCCTTTCGACCTTCTTCAGTTACAATATAATATTTCCGGCTCGGCCCCTTAGGGGAAGGTCTGCGTTCTACTGTAACCTTTCCTTGCTGCTCCAGCCGCAGCAGCAGCGGATAAAGCGTGCTTTCACTCAAGTCAGAAAACCCGACCTGTTTTAGATGCATCACGATCTCATAGCCATAGGTCGGCTCTCTGCTAATGAATTTCAGAACACAGAATTCCAAAACGCCCTTGAGCAATTGTGTGTTGTTTTCCACTGGATACCTCCTTTTGCCTATTATGTAATACATAGTAGCTTATCTATATTGTATTGCATAGTAGTATTTTTGTCAAGTCCTGTCCTGTTATCATTTCGACCAAAATCCGCTCCATATTTTTGTGCAACAAAAAAGCCCTGAGATTTCTCTCAGAGCTTTCTGTTCAAGTCGGCGACTACCTATTTTCACGCGCCGTTTCCAGCGAACTATCTTCGGCACAAGTGAGCTTAACTTCTGTGTTCGGAATGGGAACAGGTGGAACCTCACCGTCATCGACACCGACCGATCTGACTGAACCAGTATAACATGTTTGTCGTACTTTGTCCAGTATTTCTTAGAAGGACGTGCCTTCAAAACTGAATAATCACTGCTTACATTTTTCGTTGACTCTCAGAGTCTCAAGCGAATTGTGGTCAAGCCCTCGACCTATTAGTACACGCTTGCTGAATGGATCGCTCCACTTACACATCGTGCCTATCAACCTTGTAGTCTTCAAGGGGTCTTACTTGTTTGAAACAATGGGATATCTTATCTTTGGGTCGGCTTCACGCTTAGATGCTTTCAGCGTTTATCCGATCCGTACATAGTTGCCCAGCTATGCTCTTGGCAGAACAACTGGTGCGCCAGAGGTACGTCCGCTCCGGTCCTCTCGTACTAGGAACAGCTCCCATCAAATATCCTGCGCCCACGACAGATAGGGACCGAACTGTCTCACGACGTTCTGAACCCAGCTCGCGTACCGCTTTAATTGGCGAACAGCCAAACCCTTGGGACCGAATACAGCCCCAGGATGCGATGAGCCGACATCGAGGTGCCAAACCTCCCCGTCGATGTGGACTCTGGGGGAGATCAGCCTGTTATCCCCAGGGTAACTTTTATCCGTTGAGCGATGGCATTTCCACTCACATACCACCGGATCACTAACTCCAACTTTCGTTACTGCTCGACCCGTCGGTCTCGCAGTTAGGCTCGCTTCTGCGTTTGCACTCTTTTGCTTGATTTCCGTTCAAGCTGAGCGAACCTTTGAACGCCTCCGTTACTCTTTAGGAGGCGACCGCCCCAGTCAAACTGCCCACCTAACAATGTCCCCCGCCTTGATTCAAAGGCGCAGGTTAGAATTCCAATATCGCAAGGATGGTATCCCAACGGCCACTCCACAAGCGCCAAAGCACCTGCTTCCCAGTGTCCCATCTATCCTGTGCATGCAACATCGAAACCCAATATTAGGCTACAGTAAGCTCCATGGGGTCTTTCCGTCTTGTCGCGGGTAACCGGCATCTTCACCGGTACTACAATTTCGCCGGGCGGGCTGTTGAGACAGTGCCCAAATCATTACGCCTTTCATGCGGGTCAGAACTTACCTGACAAGGAATTTCGCTACCTTAGGACCGTTATAGTTACGGCCGCCGTTCACTGGGGCTTCGATTCAATGCTTGCACATCTCCTCTTAACCTTCCAGCACCGGGCAGGCGTCAGCTCGTATACGTCATCTTTCGATTTAGCACAAACCTGTGTTTTTGGTAAACAGTTGCTTGGGCCGATTCTCTGCGGCTGCATTGCTGCAGCACCCCTTCTCCCGAAGTTACGGGGTCAATTTGCCGAGTTCCTTAACAACCCTTCTCCCGTTGGCCTTAGAATCTTCTTTCCTACCTACCTGTGTCGGTTTGCGGTACGGGCACCGCAGAAATACACACAGCTTTTCTCGCCATCTTCTATCTCAGACTTCGGTACTAATTTCCCCGATCGCTACCGGAACCAACACCCGGCTCCGAGACTTCATATGTGTCCCTGTGTTTAACTCTTTTGGTGGTGACGGAATCTCTACCGTCTGTGCATCGGCTACGCCGTTAGGCCTCACCTTAGCTCCCGACTAACCTGGAGCGGACGAACCTTCCTCCAGAAACCTGAGGCTTTCGGCCATGCAGATTCTCACTGCATTCGCGCTACTCATTCCGGCATTCTCACTTCTATACACTCCACAGCCGCTTGCGCTACTGTTTCACCGCGTATACAACGCTCCCCTACCCAACATGTAAAGATGCTGCCTAAGCTTCGGTGTCAGGTTTAGCCCCGTTAAATTCTCCGCGCAAAGACGCTCGACCAGTGAGCTATTACGCACTCTTTGAATGAGTGGCTGCTTCTGAGCCAACATCCTGGTTGTCTACGTATCTTCACATCGTTTTCCACTTAACCTGACTTTGGGACCTTAGCTGTAGATCTGGGCTGTTTCCCTTGACAATGACATTTATCTGACACTGTCTGACTCCCAAGCATCAATACTCTGGCATTCTGAGTTTGATAAGCTTCGCTAACCTCTCGGCCGCTAGGCTATTCAGTGCTTTACCTCCAGGTATCTAACTTGAGGCTAGTCCTAAAACTATTTCGGGGAGAACCAGCTATCTCCGGGTTCGATTGGAATTTCTCCGCTACCCACAGTTCATCCGCCGCCTTTTCAACGGAGGTCGGTTCGGTCCTCCATGGAATTTTACTTCCACTTCAACCTGACCATGGGTAGGTCACCCGGTTTCGGGCCCATTATATGCAACTTAACGCCCTTTTCAAACTCGCTTTCGCTTCGGCTCCAGACCTTAAGTCCTTAACCTTGCTGCATACAATCGCTCGCCGGACCGTTCTACAAAAAGTACCCTATCACGCTTTGACGCGCTCTAGGTGCTTGTAGGCACAGGGTTTCAGGTTCTTTTTCACTCCCCTCCCGGGGTGCTTTTCACCTTTCCTTCACAGTACTATACGCTATCGGTCACTGGGTAGTATTTAGGGTTGGAGGGTGGTCCCCCGTATTCCGACCAGGTTTCACGTGTCTGGCCGTACTCTGGAATTCGCTCGGCTCTTGTCGTTTTCACCTACGTGGTTCTCACACTCTCTGACCGGCCTTCCCATGCCGTTCGGTTAACAACTTAAGTCTTAAATGCGCTCCGTACCCCGAAGGTATTTCTACTCTCGGTTTGCCCTCTTCCGCGTTCGCTCGCCACTACTTACGGAATCTCGTTTGATGTCTCTTCCTCGCCCTACTTAGATGTTTCAGTTCAGGCGGTTCCCTCGATATACCTATTTTGAAGTTCAGTATAACGTACCTGAGTATGAACCCAGGTGAGTTTCCTCATTCAGAAATCTCCGGATCAATGCTTATTTGCAGCTCCCCGAAGCTTATCGCAGCTTATCACGTCTTTCATCGGCTCCCAGTGCCAAGGCATTCGCCCTGCGCCCTTGTTCGCTTGACCTTTCAAACGTTCTTCTCAAGAACATTTGGTATCCTCTTGATTCTCTCTTGCCAACGAAGATTATTGTTACCCTTCCTTTTGAAATTGCAATATTTCTAAAAAAAAAAAGAACTTACTATAATCTTTGTTTCGCAGTTATTATTCAGTTTTCAAGGTACGTCTTTGAGTTCCCTTTTCAGGGCCCTCAAAATCGAACAATATCTACTCTTCTCGTTTGTTACCTGTCCAAGGACTGTCCATCTTTTGATGTCCTGTCCTTGCCTGACTCCTTAGAAAGGAGGTGATCCAGCCGCAGGTTCTCCTACGGCTACCTTGTTACGACTTCACCCCAATCACCAGTTTTACCTTCGGCGGCGTCCTCCTTGCGGTTAGACTACCGACTTCGGGTCCCCCGGCTCTCATGGTGTGACGGGCGGTGTGTACAAGGCCCGGGAACGTATTCACCGTGGCATGCTGATCCACGATTACTAGCAATTCCGACTTCGTGCAGGCGAGTTGCAGCCTGCAGTCCGAACTGGGACGTTGTTTCTGAGTTTTGCTCCACCTCGCGGTCTTGCTTCTCTTTGTTTAACGCCATTGTAGTACGTGTGTAGCCCAAGTCATAAAGGGCATGATGATTTGACGTCATCCCCACCTTCCTCCGTTTTGTCAACGGCAGTCTGGCCAGAGTCCTCTTGCGTAGTAACTGACCATAAGGGTTGCGCTCGTTGCGGGACTTAACCCAACATCTCACGACACGAGCTGACGACAACCATGCACCACCTGTCTCCTTGCTCCAAAGAGAAAACATATTTCTATGCCTGTCAAGGGATGTCAAGACTTGGTAAGGTTCTTCGCGTTGCGTCGAATTAAACCACATACTCCACTGCTTGTGCGGGCCCCCGTCAATTCCTTTGAGTTTCAACCTTGCGGTCGTACTCCCCAGGTGGATTACTTATTGTGTTAACTGCGGCACTGAAGGGGTCAATCCTCCAACACCTAGTAATCATCGTTTACGGTGTGGACTACCAGGGTATCTAATCCTGTTTGCTACCCACACTTTCGAGCCTCAGCGTCAGTTGGTGCCCAGTAGGCCGCCTTCGCCACTGGTGTTCCTCCCGATATCTACGCATTCCACCGCTACACCGGGAATTCCGCCTACCTCTGCACTACTCAAGAAAAACAGTTTTGAAAGCAGTTTATGGGTTGAGCCCATAGATTTCACTTCCAACTTGTCTTCCCGCCTGCGCTCCCTTTACACCCAGTAATTCCGGACAACGCTTGTGACCTACGTTTTACCGCGGCTGCTGGCACGTAGTTAGCCGTCACTTCCTTGTTGGGTACCGTCATTATCTTCCCCAACAACAGGAGTTTACAATCCGAAGACCTTCTTCCTCCACGCGGCGTCGCTGCATCAGGGTTTCCCCATTGTGCAATTCTCCCCCACTGCTGCCTCCCGTAGGAGTCTGGGCCGTGCCTCAGTCCCAATGTGGCCGTTCAACCTCTCAGTCCGGCTACCGATCGTCGCCTTGGTGGGCCGTTACCTCACCAACTAGCTAATCGGACGCGAGGCCATCTCAAAGCGGATTGCTCCTTTTCCCTCTGTGCCATGCGGCACCGTGGGCTTATGCGGTATTAGCAGTCGTTTCCAACTGTTGTCCCCCTCTTTGAGGCAGGTTCCTCACGCGTTACTCACCCGTTCGCCACTCGCTCGAGAAAGCAAGCTCTCTCTCGCTCGTTCGACTTGCATGTGTTAGGCGCGCCGCCAGCGTTCGTCCTGAGCCAGGATCAAACTCTTTATAAATGATATTTATCACTTAAAAGTGTTAAATCTTGTTCGCTCAGCACGCAATCGCTTGCGTCCTGTGTGAATTACTTTTGGAATTGTTTTTAGTGTTTTTCCAAACACTTAAAAGGTTCCTTACAAGTTTTTTCGATATTGTTCAATTTTCAAGGTCCTGTGCGCCTCAGCCTTGCGGCTGACGACCTGTTTATTGTACCACCGAAGTGGTTTTTTGTCAAGCCTTATTTTTTAGAAGCTTTTGAACTTTCTGAACTTGGACATCCAAGAAGTTTCTCAGAACAAACTGGAACTTTTCAGCGTCTATTGGTTCTTTTCAAGGGCTTCCTGCTGAGGCTTTGGAAGTCATTCTTTTGCCTCAGCGCTTGGCGCTCAAGTATAATACCACACCCCCGCCTCCTTGTCAACACTTTTTGACAGATTTTTTCCATTCTTTTTTGCGTGCACCCCAAAACAGCAGCAGGCCGCAGGAAAAACTGCGCCGCAGCTGCATTGCAGCTGCGGCGGCAAAAGCGGAAGAGTCCTCTCCCGGAAGTATTCAGGTTTTCAGGATCTTCGCAGGGTCAGCCAGACTGCAGCAGCCAGCATGGGCAGCATTCCGATCAGGCCAATGGGTGCCGGACCCAATACATTGTAATAGCTGTCTGCCGGGTTCGTCAAAACCACAAACAGCGCTGCCACCGCATTGAACGCGCCGTGCGCAATGGACGGCACCCAGATGCACCCAGTCTTTTCATAGAGCCAGTCCAACAGGGTATTGAGCGCAAAGCAGACTATGCACCACACGAAAAGGCCCAGCACTGGCGCGCCCAAGTAGTTGGTGCCGTATTCGTAGCCTACCAGCAGCATCAGCGGCCAGTGCCAGACACCCCAGATCACGCCGCCCAGCAGGCGGCCGTTGAGCAGGCCGAGCTGCTCCTTCAGGTGAGGCATCATATACCCGCGCCATCCGGCTTCCTCGCCCAGAGCTGCGAACATGTTGATGACCGGTGCCAGCGTGATCGCGAACAGACCTGTTTCCAGCATGTAGCTGAGGTTGGATACGCCCAGCTCCCTGCGCAGGGTCTGAGCGTCCATCTCGCCGCCGTAGGCCGCTGCCAGCCAGCTGCCGGAGAGGTCCAGTCGATGCGGGAACACCGCAAAATAGAGCACTGCGGCCAGCACCGTGAATACCGCCGGGCCGAACCACGCCGCCAGCCAGTAGCGGCGCTTGCCCTGCACCTTCCAGCCGATGCCGGTGGGCTGGCGCAGAAAGACCTTTTGCACCAGCAGCACCGCCAGCAGCGGGCAGAGCATGGTGGCGACCAGCGCCAACTGATACAGCACGGCATTCTGCTTTTGCAGCAGCGCCATGCAGCCGCCGACCTGACACAGCCATGCCAGACCAAATGCTAACAGGAAATAAAGGCCGAAGCCCTGCTTTTCTTTTGTGGTCATACGAACTTCACCGCCGTTCCATAAGCAATAACCTCTGCTGCGCCCTGCATGACGCTGGCGGAAGCGTAGCGCATCCCTACAACTGCATCCGCACCAAGGGCCTCTGCATCCTTGACCATGCGTCCTGTGGCGATCTGCCGGGCTTCGGTGAGCATATCCGCGTAGTCGGTCACTTCACCGCCCACCAGCGTGCGGAACCCCGCCATCAGATCGTGGCCCAGATTGCGGCTCTGCACCGTGCTGCCGCGCACCACGCCCAGCGCTTCCAGCTTTTTGCCGGGCACCTCGTTAATAGTTACGATAAGCATCTTCTTCTCCCTTTCCGATCTCTTCAATGCGTTCCAGCAACACCTTCAGCGTGCCCACGATGCACCCCACCGGGATGCCGAACAATACGATGAGCAGCGGCAGCGGCGGCGCTTCCTGCGGGTCGCTGTAAAAGGCCCACGCCATCGTTGCGATCACAAAAGCCATCAGCGCCACAAAAAGAGCAGCGCCGATGCAGGCACCGCGGATGCGCTCGCCTTTTCGGTCTGTGCGTTCAATGTTCACAAAGGTCACTCCCTGTTCCTCCCGTGCAGCAAGGCGCGCAAGCGTCTGCTCCACATCCAGTTCTTCAAGGTTTCCGGAAGCCTTTTCCAATACGGTGCAGAAGCCGATGGCTTCGTCCAGATCCTTGCGGCGGGTGCTCAGACGTTCCAGCTGCTGGGCCATTCCCTCGGCCAGCGTCTTCTGCCCTTCCAGCATTTCCCGGATCTCGGCCAACGGCACATCCAGCTTGCGCAGCAGCTTGATGCGGCGCAGGCGTTCCACGTCCGCCTGCGAGTAGCTGCGGTAGCCGTTGCCCGGCTCACGGCTGGGGGTAATGAGCCCCTCCTCCTCGTAAAAGCGGATGTTCTTTTTGGTCACGCCCACAGCGGCTTCCACTTCGTTGATCTTCATGGTTCCGGTGCCTCCTTACGTGCCTATGTTACACCTTCCAGAAAGGGGAAGGTCAATAGATTTTAATAGAAAAGTGAGACTCCCCCAGTCTGCTTCGCAGACAGCCCCCTCGGAGATGGGGCCTTTGGCAAAACATAAAACTTTGCCGCACTGCCAAAGGCTCCCTCCTTGAGGGAGCTGGCGAGCGAATGCGAGACTGAAGGAGTTCTTATTTTATCAGAAGTAGCACTTGATCTGGAACCGGTCGGCGCTGTCCTGCTTTTTCTCCACCACAATGTGCTCATGGTTGAAGTCGAAGTGCACCGGGGTGCACAGGTCGGTATTGCGGGTCAGGCGCAGCAGTTCCTGCACCCGCTTTTTCTCCTCCGGCACATAGAACAGGTAGCTCACGCCCTCCTTTTTGGCACGGCCGGTGCGGCCGATGCGGTGGGTGTAATGTTCGTTCTCACTGGGCACATCGTAGTTGATCACGGCATCCACATCCGAAACATCGATGCCGCGGGCGGCAACGTCGGTGGCTACCAGAATGGCCAGCTTGCCGTCCCGGAAGTTCTGCATGATCTGGTTGCGCTCCTTCTGGGAGAGGTCGCCGTGGAGGCAGTCTACCGAGAAGCCCAGCCGTGCCAGCTGGTTGGCCAGAGTGGCAGTGTTGAACTTGGTATCGCAGAACACCATCACACGCTTGTAGTTCTCACCAATGATGATCTGTGCAAGGTCGGAAAGCTTGTTGCGGCCGGAGGTCTCCAGCATATACTGGGTGATCTTGGGCTGGCTTTCTTCCTTGGGCTGGACGGTGATCTCCTCAGCGTTGTGCTGGTACAGCCAGCCGATGTCCATCACCTCGCGGCTGATGGTGGCCGAGAACATGGAAAGGGACTTGCGGGCCTTCATCATTTCAATGATATGCCGCACATCCTTATAGAAGCCCATGTTCAGCATTTCGTCGGCCTCGTCCAGCACGATCTGGGTCACATGGGAGATATCAATGGAATGGTGCTTGTAGTGGTCCATCAGACGGCCCGGCGTTGCCACCACGATCTGGCAGCCCTCGGCAAGGCGCTTTGCCTGCTTTTCCATGTTGGCACCGCCGTACACGCAGGCCACCTGCACTTCGGGCATGAAATAGGTCAGCTCTTCCAGCTCCTGCGCGATCTGCTGGGCCAGCTCCCGGGTGGGGGCCATGATCACGGCCTGCGGGTACTTGTTTTCCGGTAAGATATGCTCCGCCACCGGGATGCCGAAGGCACAGGTCTTGCCGGTGCCGGTGGGGGCTTTTGCGATCACGTCATAGCCCGCCATCATGACGGGGATAGTCTTTTCCTGAATTTCGGTCATTTCGGCAAAGCCCATGCGCTCCACGGCTTTGTGGATGGCATCGCTGCACTGCAACTCACTGTAAAGCATCTGATTCTCCGTTCCTTTGTCATTTTATATTCTGAACCCAGTATAGCATGAAATGCCACACTTGTCAGCAGGTTCTTAACGAACTCCTTCCGTCATCGCTAATGCGATGTCCCCTTCCTCCCAGAGGGAGACTTTTCCGCACAGCGAGGCTCCCTCTCCGAGGGAGCTGTTGAGCAAATGCGAAACTGAGGGAGCTCCAAACAAAAAGAGCTGCGCCCCGAGTGGAGGGCACAGCTCTTTGCATTTGATTTGAGGATCAGACAGCTTCCTCAGTCTTGGCAGCCTTGCCTGCTTCCAGCTTCTGCTTGAAGCGGCCGCTGGCCTTGAAGCCGGGGATGGAGGTGGACTCCAGACGGCTGGAAACCTTGGTCTTGGGGTTGGTGTAGGCCTTGGGCTTGCGGGGACGCATCTCAAAACGGCCAAAGCCTGCGATGGTCACCTTCTCGTCTGCGCGCAGGCAGTCGGCGATCTGGTCAAACATTGCATCCATCGTGGTCTCGACCTGTGCTTCGGTGAAGCCGGTCTTGCGTGCCACAGTCTCGATCATCTGGGAACGGGTCATGTATCTATATCCTCCTGGAGTGTCCAAAAGTAACGTCTTTTGGCAAATTTTGCGTTGTTGAGTATAACATAATTCACACACTGTTTGCGACAGATTGCGCACAAAACGTCATTTATTGCGCACGAACTTATGTAATCTCTCTCCGTCCTTCACAAATACAGCGCCCGCTGTTTTGGCGGGCGCTGCAAAAAAGCATTTTACGGGTAATTCGTGAGGTAATTATTTGCGGTGATACAGGGTGGCAATATCCACCAGCGGGATATTTTCCAGACTGTGATCACTGCGCAGGCAGTTCACCAGAGCGTTGGCGGTATCCACTGCGGTGATGCAGGGGATGCTCAGCTCCACAGCCTTGCGGCGCAGGCGCACGGAGTCGCGCTTGGGGTCACGGCCCTTAGCGCTGGTAGAGAACACATAATCCACCAGACCGCTCTGCAGCAGGTCCACGATGTTGGGCGACTCGCCGGACATATTGCGCACCTCGTTGCAGGGCACCATGTGCTTGTTGAGCCATGCGCAGGTGCCGGAGGTACCGTACAGCTTGTAGCCCATGCTCTTGAGCTTCCATGCGATATCCACGAACTCCGGCTTGTCGCTGTCCTTCACGGTGAAGATGCAGCAGCTTGCAGGGCCGGGGGTCTTGAAGGTGTAGCCCGCGCCGATGAGGCCCTTGAGCAGGGCATCGTGGTAGTTGGGGGCAATGCCCAGCACTTCGCCGGTGGACTTCATCTCGGGGCCGAACTGGGTATCCACACCGTGCAGCTTTTCAAAGCTGAACACAGGCACCTTGACGGCCACATAAGGTGCGTTGGGGTGCAGGCCGGTGCCGTAGCCCATATCTGCCAGCTTTTCGCCCAGACAACAGCGCACCGCCAGATCCACCATGGGCACGCCGGTGACCTTGGAGATATACGGCACGGTACGGGAGGAACGGGGGTTCACCTCAATGACGTACACCTTGCCGTTGGAAACTGCGTACTGCACGTTCACCAGACCGTTGACATGCAGCTCGCGGGCAAAGCGGCCGGTGTAATCCACCATGGTGTCGATCTCGGCCTGAGTCAGGTGCTGTGCCGGGTAGACGCAGATGGAGTCGCCGGAGTGCACGCCGGTGCGCTCCACCTGCTCCATGATGCCGGGGATCAGGAAGTTTTCGCCGTCGCAGATGGCATCCACTTCGCACTCGGTGCCCAGAATATACTTATCCAACAGCACAGGGTGATCCATGTCCACATGCTCGGTGATAACGCCCATGTACTCGATCACGTCCGCCTTGGTGTAGGCCACGATCATGTTCTGACCGCCCAGCACGTAGGAGGGACGCATCAGCACCGGCAGGCCGATCTCGTCGGCAGCAGCCAGAGCCTCGTCCAGATTAAAGACAGTACGGCCCGGTGCGCGGGGGATCCTGCAGCGCTCCAGCAGCTCGTCGAAGCGCTCACGGTCCTCTGCTTCATCGATGGCATCTGCCGGGGTGCCCAGAATGGGCAGGCCGATCTCGTCCATGTGCTTTGCCAGCTTGATGGCGGTCTGGCCGCCGAACTGCACCACGCAGGCATCCGGCTTCTCGGTGGCAATGATGTTGTCCACGCTCTCCGGGTTCAGCGGGTCAAAGTACAGACGGTCGCCGGTGTCAAAGTCGGTGGAGACGGTCTCGGGGTTGTTGTTGACCAGGATGGCTTCGCAGCCGTGCTTCTTCAGGGTCCACACACAGTGCACCGAGCAGTAGTCGAACTCGATGCCCTGACCGATGCGGATGGGGCCGGAACCAAAGACCAGAACCTTCTTTTTCCTGGGTTCGCCCTTAGCAGACGCTTCGGCTTCCTTCTCGGCAATGAACTCAGCAGCTTCGTTGTCGCCGTCGTAGGTGGAGTAGAAATAGGGGGTGTTGGCCGAGAACTCGGCAGCACAGGTATCCACCATCTTGAAGCCGGCGCGGTAGTTCTCCACAGGCAGGGTGTCCACCTGAGCCAGACGCTTGATGGTCTTATCCTGGAAGCCGTACTTCTTGGCAGTCTTGTACTGTTCTTCGGTCAGCACGCCGTTGCACTTGGCAAGACCCTTTTCCAGATCTGCCAGATGCTGCATCTTGTCCAGGAACCACCAGTCGATCTTGGTGATGCGGTAGATGGTCTGGTGGTCGATGCCGCGCTTGAGGGCCTCGTACACGCAGAACACGCGCTCCGCGTCCTGAACATGCATGTGGGCCACAATCTCGTCATCGGTCAGTTCCTCAAAGGGCTTGTGGGTCAGGGTGTCCATACCCAGCTCGATGGAGGAGACCGCCTTCATCATGGCAGCCTCGAAGCTGTTGCCAATGCTCATCACCTCGCCGGTGGCCATCATCTGGGTGCCCAGAGACTTGTCGGCGTAGACGAACTTATCAAAGGGCCACTTCGGGTACTTGACCACGATGTAGTCCAGCGCAGGCTCGAAGCAGGCGCAGGTCTTGCCGGTGACATCGTTGGTGATCTCGTCCAGCGTGTAGCCAATGGCGATCTTGGTAGCCACCTTGGCAATGGGGTAGCCGGTGGCCTTGGAAGCCAGCGCAGAGGAGCGGGACACACGGGGGTTGACCTCGATGACCGCATAATCAAAGCTGTCCGGCTTCAGAGCAAACTGGCAGTTGCAGCCGCCCTCGATGCCCAGCTCGGTGATGATGTCCAGCGCAGCGGTGCGCAGCATCTGGTACTCGTGGTCGGTCAGGGTCTGGGAAGGAGCCACGACCACCGAGTCACCGGTGTGGATGCCCACAGGGTCCAGGTTCTCCATGTTACACACGGTGATCACATTGCCCTTGTGGTCGCGCATGACCTCATACTCGATCTCTTTCCAGCCGGCGATGCACTTTTCCACAAGGATCTGATGGATGGGGGAAAGGCGCAGGCCGTTGGTGCCGATCTCGATGAGCTTTTCGCGGGTCTCGCAGATGCCGCCGCCGGTGCCGCCCATGGTAAAGGCCGGGCGCACGATGACCGGGTAGCCAATGCGGTCTGCGCAGGCCAGAGCGTCCTGCAGCGTTTCCACCACCTCAGAGGGGATGATGGGCTGGTGCAGCTTTTCCATGGTCTCCTTGAACAGCTCGCGGTCCTCGGCCCGGTCGATGGTCTCGGGCTTGCAGGCCAGCAGACGGATGCCGGTGCGGTCCAGATAGCCGGAGCGGGCCAGCTCCATGGACAGATTCAGGCCCATCTGACCGCCGAGGTTCGGCAGCACGGAGTCCGGCTTTTCAATGTCCAGAATGCGCTCCACGACTTCCAGCGTCATGGGCTCGATGTAAACATGGTCGGCCACATCCGGGTCGGTCATGATGGTTGCGGGGTTGGAGTTCAGTAGAACGGTCTCGATGCCCTCTGCCTTCAGGGCGCGGCAGGCCTGCGTGCCGGAGTAGTCAAACTCCGCAGCCTGACCAATGATGATGGGGCCGGAGCCAATGACCAGCACCTTCTTGATTCTAGGGTCCTTCGGCATTTCAGCGTGCCTCCTTTTTTGCTGCTTTGACGTTGTTCAGGAAGCGGTCGAACAGAAACTCGGTATCCTTGGGGCCGCCGTTTGCTTCCGGGTGGAACTGCACGGTAAAGCAGTTCCACTTCTTGTACTTGATGCCCTCACAGGTGCCGTCGTTGGCGTTCACCTGTGCCACCTCGCCCATCTCGGCGGGCAGCTCGTCGCCCACCACAGCGTAGCCGTGGTTCTGGCTGGTGATGAAGGTGCGGCCGGACTCAAAGTCGGTCACGGGCTGGTTGGCACCGCGGTGGCCGTATTTGAGCTTCATGGTCTTGGCACCGGCTGCCAGAGCACTCAGCTGGTGGCCCAGACAGATGCCGAAGGTGGGGATGTTCAGCTCAAAGATGTGCTTGAGGTTCTCGATAACCTCCACGGGTTCCGCCGGGTCGCCGGGACCATTGGACAGCATGATGCCGTCCGGAGCAAGGGCCTTGATTTCCTCTGCCGTTGCAAAGGCGGGCATGACCGTCACCTTGCAGCCGCGCTTGACAAGGCAGCGCACGATGTTGCGCTTGCAGCCGTAGTGCATCAGCACGATATGGGTCTCGCCCTGCGGGTTGAACACCTCGGGCTTTTCACAGGTAACATTCTTCACCGCATCGGTGACGGCATAGGCGCGGATCTGAGCCAACAGAGCCTCGGTCTCGGCCTTGTTGGCCGGGTCGGCGGGGTCGAAGGTGGTCAGGATGGCACCGTTCATCACACCGCTCTCCCGGATGATGCGGGTCAGGTGGCGGGTGTCGATGCCCTCAATGCCGATGGTGTTGTTCTTTTTCAAAAAGCTGTCCAGCGTTTCCTCGCAGCGCCAGTTGGAGGGGGTGGTGCAGGCCTCGCGCACGATGTAGCCCTTTGCCCAGATGCGGTCGGACTCCATGTCGTCCTTATTCATGCCGTAGTTGCCGATAAGGGGGTAGGTCTGGGTGATGATCTGGCCATAGTAGCTGGGGTCGGTCAGGGTCTCCTGAAAGCCCACCATGCCGGTGGCAAAGACCACCTCGCCCACGGTGACACCCTCGGCACCCACCGACTGGCCGGCAAAGACCATGCCATTTGCCAAAAGAAGATATGCGTTCATAGTTTTCCTCGTTTCAACACATTACAGGGTCTGCTTTGCTTCCTGCTTCATCTTGCGGCTGCCCAGATGCACCAGCGGCAGCTTGCCCTCCTTGCAGATGGGGCACTCTTCCGGTGCGTAGTTGGGCAGGTCCAGCTTGAGGGCGCTTGCCACGATGGGAATGGGAGACGGAGCCTCGGGCTTGGTGCGGTCCACCACGCAGGTGATGCCCACGCAGATGCCGCCGTTCTCTTCGATCACGCGCTTGGTCTCCAGAGAGGAGATACCGGTGGTGACCACGTCCTCAGCGATGAGGCACTTCTCACCCGGGTGGATGGCAAAGCGCTTCAGGGTCATCACATTGTCCACGCGCTCGGTGAAGATGGCGCGCTTGCCGGTCTGGCGGGCCAGCTCGTAGGCGTACACGATGCCGCCCATGGCCGGGCCGACGATCACATCCACGTCCATTTCCTTGACCTTATCTGCCACGGTCTTCATGACCTCGGCGCAACGGTCGGGGTACTGCTGCAGATAAGCCATCTGGCAGTATGCGCTGGAATGACGGCCGGAGGACAGCAGGAAGTGGCCTTCCAGGAACGCGTCACAGCTCTTCAGGATCTCAAGTGCTTCACTCATTGTACTTCTCCCTCTCTTTTATAAAAATATCTTTTGAACGGTATTGTACCACGCTTTTGCGTGATTTGCAAATTTATGCAGCAGCTTTGTTTTTATGCGTATAAATCAGCATTTTGCTGGTATATCAATTGGATTATTCAGCATTCCGGGCACATCCGCGGATCTCGTCCAGCGTTTTCACGCCGTTCTTGTCCATCCATGCGGCCATCTCGTCAGCAATGGTCTCCATGGCGCGGGGGTTGGCAAAGTTTGCGGCACCCACCTGCACCGCCGCAGCACCGGCCATGATGAACTCCAGTGCATCGCGGCCCGTGGCGATGCCGCCCAGACCCACCACCGGGATGTTCACAGCGCCCACGGCCTGCCACACCATGCGCAGGGCGATGGGCCGCACCGCCGGGCCGGACAGGCCCGCAAAGATGTTGTTGAACACCGGGCGGCGCTTTTCCAGATCGATGGCGCAGGCCTGGAAGGTGTTGGTCAGGCTGATGGCGTCCGCACCGGCGGCTTCCACAGCCTTGCACATCTCAGGGATGTTCTCGGCCTGCGGGCTCAGCTTGACCATCAGGGGCTTTTTGCAGGCAGCGCGCACCATGCGCACCACCTCACCGGCAGCTTCGGCTTTCACGCCGTAGGCCATGCCGCCCACCTTGACGTTTGGGCAGGAGATGTTCAGCTCCACGATGTCCACTGCGCTGTCGCTCAGCATTGAGGCACCTTCCACATACTCCTCCTCGCTGTGGCCGCCAAGGTTGGCAATGGCCACCGTGCCGTACTTCTGCTTCAGTTCCAGCATCTCGGGCAGCTCCACGTCAATGAAGTGCTGCACGCCGGGGTTCTGCAGGCCGATGCTGTTGATGAGGCCGGAGGGGGTCTCCCACAGGCGCTCGCCCTTGTTGCCGTACTGGCCGTGCAGGGTCAGGCCCTTGCCGGAGATGCCGCCGATCTTGGCAAAGTCTGCCAGCTCTTCGTACTCCACACCGTAGCCCACGGTGCCGGATGCGCCGATGACCGGGCTGTTCATCACAAAGCCCAGCAGGTTGGTTTTCAGGTCAGCCATCAGAAGAACACCTCCGTTGCATCAAATACCGGGCCGTTCTTGCACACGCTCTTGCCCTCGCCGCCCTGGTCTCGCAGGTGCAGCCAAGGCAGGCACCAATGCCGCAGGCCATCTTCTTTTCCATGCTCACAAAGCAGGGGGTGCCCTTCTCGGCACACAGGCGGGCAGCGTTCTTCATCATGACCGTGGGGCCGCACACCAGCACCACGTCGTAGTCGGCGGGGTCGTACAGCTGGGTGACAAAGCCGTGGAAGCCCACCGCGCCGGTGTCGGTGGACACCTTGACAAGGTTTGCGATCTCGCGGTACTCCTCCATGCAGTAGGGGGCATCCCGGAAGCCGAAGAACACATCCGGCTTCACGCCTGCCGCTGCCAGCTCGCGGGTGAGCTGGAACATGGGCGCGGTGCCGATGCCGCCGCCCACCACAGCGATTTTTTTATACTTGCTCAGGATGTCCGGCACATCAAAGCCGTTGCCCATAGGGCCGGTGAGCTGGAAGGTATCCTTCATTTTGAGCTGCGCGATCTTTTCAGTGCCCTCGCCCACCACCTGATACAGAAACTCGATGGTGCTGCTGTCCGGGTTCCAGCGGTGCACGCTGATGGGCCGGGACAGGAAGGGGGCTTCGTCTGCGCCCCACGCACGCAGGGTAAAGAACTGGCCTGCGTGGGGTGCGTGATCGCGGTCCGGCCAGACCACCGTCAGCAGGCGGATGTCCGGGGCAATGACCTCATTGCGCAGAACAGTGGCTTCACAGCAGGCTGCACGCATGAGCAATGGCCTCCTTCATATTCACACATTCGTTGTAAGCGGCTTCGTCAAAGGCAGTGCCCGGCTGCTTCTTATAGGCCAGCAGGATGCCGCGGCTGGAGTTGACCACGCCGCCGTTGCCCTTGGTAAGGTACTGGGCAATGTCCTCGGCCTTGCCGCCCTGTGCGCCGTAGCCGGGGATCAGGAAGAAGCTGTCCTGATACTTTGCACGGATCTCGGTGGCCTCCTCGATGTGGGTGCCGCCGATGACCAGACCGATGGAGGAGTAGCCGTGCTCGCCCATGTAGTCCTTGCCCAGAGCGTTCAGCTTGTCGCCCACCAGATCGTAGACGTGGCGGCCGTCGGCCAGCTTCTCGTACTCAAAGTCCTTGGCACCGCCGTTGGAGGTGCGGCAGAGCACGAACATGCCCTTGCCCTGCTTTTCGGCGTAGGGCAGGTAGGGGCTGATGGAGTCCAGACCCATATAGGGTGCCAGCGTGACGAAATCGCTCTCGAAATCACCGGTAAAGTGACCCATGGCGTACATCTCGGCGGTCTTGGCAATATCGCCGCGCTTGATGTCGGCGATCACCGGCACACCGGCCTCACGCACAGCCTTCAGGGTGTCGGCGTAGGCCTTCATGCCCTCAAGGCCCAGAGACTCGTAGTAAGCGATCTGCACCTTGTAGCAGCCTGCCACGGCCTTGGTGGCGTCAATGAGCTTCTTGTTGAAGTGTACGATGTTTTCGCCGCGGGACAGGGTGCTGTCCACAAAATCGGCGGGCAGGTAGCTGAAGTCGGTGTCCAGACCCACGCACACCGGGCCGCGGGCTTCCACAGCTTCGTACAGTTTGTCCATGTTCGTCATTTGGGTGTACCTCCTGTTTGCTCTCTTTTTATATTAGGTAGCTCCCTCTCAGTCAACGCCTTGCGGCGTTGCCAGCTCCCCCGAAAAGGGGAGCTTTTCCTCTGCTGCCTGATACGTCATCCTCCCAACTGTGGGACTGCTTTTCCGGCAGATGGCATAAAGCTCGCCCTTCGGGAGAGCTGGCGCGCAAGCGCCTGAGAGGGTTTCGTTCTTCTTACTTCTCTGCCTGATAGGTCAGCTTGCCGCCCTTGATGGTGGCGCACACCTTGCCGTACAGTTCAGCGCCGTCGAACGGGGTGTTGTGAGATTTGGAGTGCAGCTTGTCCTTGTCCACGGTGTAGGGGGTATCCAGATCCACCAGCACAAAGTCCGCGTCGTAGCCCGGCTCCAGCTGACCCTTGGCAAGGCCCAGGATCTCGGCGGGGCGGGTGCTCATCAGGTGCACCAGCACTTCCAGCGGCAGGCCTTCCTGCTTGCAGAGCTTGGTGTAGCAGACACCGAAAGCGGTCTCACTGCCCACCATACCGGCCATGCCCTTGAGCTTGTCCTCTTCGGAGTGGGGCGCGTGGTCGGTGGCAATGGCATCCACGATGCCGGTGCGGATGCCGTCCACCAGCGCCTGCACATCGTCGGCGGTGCGGATGGGCGGGTTCACACGGTAATCGCAGGTATCATTGGTGAACCACAGGTGGTGCGGGGTCACCTCGCAGGTGACGGGTGCCCCCCGCAGCTTTGCCATCTGGATGGCATCCAGCGCACCGCGGGTGGACACGTGGCACATGTGCAGCTTGGTCTGGTAGTATTCGCTCAGCCAGCAGTTGCGCACCGTCTCGATGTCCTCAGCCAGACGGTAGTCCCACGGGCTGATCTCCATATCCTCGGCGTGGCTCATCACGGTGATATCCTTCTGGGTGCAAATGGCGAAAGCCTTTGCCATGGTGGCATTGTCCTGCACGCCGTGGCCGTCCTCGGTGATGAACTTCACACCGGCAGGCAGGGTCTTGAGGTGGTCGATGCTCACACCGTCAAAGTTCTCGGTGATGGAGACGGTCTGGTTCACATCGCACAGGCCTACTTCGGCAGCCTTCTGCTCCACCATGAACGCCTGTGCCGCAGAAGAGCACACCGGCTTTGTGTTGGGCATCAGGTTCACGAAGGTGTAACCGCCGGCGGCTGCGGCGCGGCTGCCGGTCTCGATGTCCTCTTTGTACTCAAAGCCCGGGGTGCGCCAGTGGCAGTGCAGATCCACGAAGGCAGGCAGCACGGTCAGCCCTCCGGCATCAATGACCGTTTCGTTCTCCCCGGCCAGTGCCTCCAGCTCCTGACCTACAGCAGCGATCCTGCCGTCCTTTACAAAAATCTCAAGCGGTCTTCCTTCGGTGTTCACAGCATTTACAAGCAGCATCGCAGTTCCCTCCTGATTTGCGTTTGTCTGGTTCGGCTTTCCGGCTTACGGGCAAAAAAAAACTTTTCCCCGCAAAGGGAAAAGCTCATTCCACAAAAAAAGGAAACAACGAACCCACGGCAAAACCGGATGCGAACTGCTTATTCAGTTTGGTGCACATCGCGCTTTTCTGCATGGTGCTGTCTCCTTTTATAAGTCTGGAATCTTTTCATAATATTTTAGCATAGAAGCGCGAAATGTGTCAATGCTTCCGCATATATTTTGTTGCAAAAAGGTTTGCCGCTTCCCTCCCGGAATTTTAGCTACTCTACCCAAAAGCAGTTTTTCCCCGCCAGATTCAAGGTTAGTCGCATCAATTCCTAGCATATTGCTGTACATTCCCGTCCGGGTGTGCTATTATAATATGGTCAAAAGAGTCAGAGGCTGTTTTCATGGCAGAGGCGTGATTTTTATTCAGAGCAGCTTCATCGGAATCAGGAAAGAGAGGGTTTTCCCATGGGTTTGTTGGAGGACGCGCGGAACATCCAGCGCAAGGACCCCGCTGCACGCAACGTGCTGGAGGTCATTTTGCTGTATCCGGGCTTTCACATTCTGGTGTATCACCGCGTGGCGCACTGGCTGTACCAGCACAAGCGGTTCTTTCTGGCCCGGTGGGTCAGCCAGCATGGCCGCCGCCGCACCGGCATCGAGATCCACCCCGGTGCCACCATCGGCAGATGCCTGTTCATCGATCACGGCATGGGCATCGTGTTCGGCGAGACCTGCGAGATCGGGGACAACTGCACCATCTACCACGGTGTCACTCTGGGCGGCACCGGCAAGGACACCGGCAAGCGCCACCCCACTCTGGGCAACAACGTGCTGATCGGTGCAGGCACCAAGGTCCTTGGCCCGGTGTATATCGGGGACAACTCCCGCATCGGCGCAGGCAGCGTGGTGCTGCGCAATCTGCCCGCCAACTGCACCGCTGTGGGCGTGCCCGCCGAGGTGGTGCGCATCAACAACAAGGCCGTGAACCCGGCGGACGATCTGGATCAGCAGGATCTGCCGGATATCGTAGCCCAGCGCCTGACCGATCTGGACCGCCGTCTCGGCGCGCTGGAAAACGCTGCGCAGGGCGACACCCCGCCCACGGCAGCGCAGATCGCCGCACGACAGAAGTCGTAACGATTCAGAATGCCCTCCGCTCTCGCTCTGGGCATTATTCAAGGAATTTATATTTTTTAGAAGTAAGTCGGAAAATCCTGCGGGATTTTCCGACTTGTCTTTTCACTGGAGCGGGCACAATGAAGAAGTGGCCTGTTTCCCGGCTGTGCGGCTGTTTCCGCAGGAAACAAGCACAGACAGATCAAGTTTCCCTCTTGGACCCTTTCCGTGAAAATGCAACAGCGGACAGCCCGCGGGCTGTCCGCTGTTGCTCTATTATAAGATATTTTTCCGCTGAAGATGCCCAGAACGCAAGCGGGGGGCATTTTCAATAAGCCCTTTTTCCGCAGCCTTCCCCGGCACAGAGAGCTTTCACCTTCTGCACCGCAGCGGCCACCAGATCGTTGATGGGCTGCTCCGGCACACCCACGATATAGTTTTCGCAGTGGTTCACCGGGATGAGCACCCGCGTCGCATGGCTCTGGCACACGGCCGTGGCCATGGCGGGGGTGATCTCGCCCAGCAGTGCATCCGCAATAACGATGCCGATGGGCCCCACGATGATATCCGCGCTGCGGCAATTCACCGCCACTGCATTCTCGCCGGTGGCGGCACGCAGGGCACCGGCCTTGCGCATGGCGTTTGCCGCCAGACTGTTGGTGCCCACCGCAGTGAGCCGTGCCTCCGGGCACTGTGTTCTCAGGGCTGCCACCAGCTGTTTGCCAAGGCCCCCGCCCTGCCCGTCGATGACGAGCACATTCATCGGCTGCATCAGAAGTCGATCTCCTCAAGGCGCAGCAGCGCAATGATATAGATCTTTACGGCTTCCAGCAGCTTGTCAATGGGTGCAGCTTCGTTTGCACCGTGCATCGGGCCTCCGAACTCCGGCAGCGGCAGGTCCACATGCTCGGGGCCGAAGCTGACAGCATAGGGGAAGTGGCGGGCATAGGTGCCGCCGCCCATGGTGAAGGGCTTGGCGTTCTCGCCGGTCACTTCGTTGTAAGTGTTGATGCAGGCCAGAATGGCGGGGCTGTCGGCTTCAATATAGAAGGGCTCGGCAGCGGTCACATCGCGCAGCTCAGCGCCGTTGCCCAGTGCGGCACGGATCTGCTCGGTCATCTTTTTGCCGTTGGTGCAGGTGGGGAAGCGGCTGTCCATGGTCTGGAAAATGCGGCCATCTTCCATGTAGATGCGGCCGCCGATCACGGTCAGCGGGCCAAAGGGGCCGTCGGCGCAGTTGATGCCCAGACCCTCACCGGCAGTAGAAGCGTGCAGCTTGCGCACGGCCTCCAGATAGGCGCGCTCGGTCTCATTGCACAGGCCGTTGTCCAGCAGGTAGTTCACCACCAGACCAATGGCGTTCACGGTGCCCTGCGGCATGGCTGCGTGGCCGGACTTGCCCCAGCCGCGGATGCGCACGCCGTCGCCTTCCGGTTCCAGCGTGATGTTGGGGGCATTCTTCAGCTTGGAGATGTCGGTCCTGACCAGTGCACTTGCACGGTCGGGCACGGCGTTGTTTGCCACGCCGCCCTCGATCTCCACGATGACGCCGTTGCACACCGGGCTGACGATCTTGGCACCGAACAGGCCCTTCTCGCCGTTGCACACCGGGAACTCGGCATCCGGGGTGAAGCAGAACGCCGGAGCCGGGTAGTTTTTGAGGTAGTAGTCCACATCCTGCATGTGGGTCTCCTCGTTGGTGCCTGCCAGTGCGCGGATGGGGTAGCGCAGCTCATAGCCCTGCTCCTTGAGGAACTTCAGGGCATACAGGGTAGCCACCATGGGGCCCTTATCGTCGGCAACGCCGCGGCCCAGCAGCCAGCCGTCCTGAATGCGCATGGTGAAGGGGTCGGCCGTCCAGCCGTTGCCCACGGGCACCACGTCCACATGGCAGATGGTCGCCAGATACTTTTCAGGGTCCTTGCCGGCCAGCTCTGCATAGCCGATGTAGTTTTCGCAGTTGCGGGTGGCAAAGCCCATGCCCGCAGCCAGCTCCAGTGTCTTGTCCAGCGCTGCACGGGGGCCTGCGCCGAAGGGTGCGCCCTCCTCGGGGGTCCCCTCCACGCTGTTGACTGCCACCAGTGCGGCGATATCCTTCAGCAGCTGTTCCTTGTTTTGCGCAATATATGCGTCGATTTTCTGATTCAGTGCCTGATCCATGATCTTATCGTTCCTTTCCGTCCGGCAGCTTTGCGCCGCCGGTTTCAAAACACTTTTTTATTTTAGCATACTCGGCGGCAAAATGCCATTGTCAATTGTTGTTCTTTGCCGGAACGCAGTCTTTTTTTCTCAGCCCACCGAGAACAGGGTGCTCAGCGCACCCAGCAGGCCCGCGCTGGCCAGACCCATGATGATGCCCGCCAGCAGCACGCCGCCCATGCAGGCCTTGACCACGTCCTTGAACTTCATATCCAGGATCGAGCCCGCCAGCGTGCCGGTCCACGCGCCGGTGCCCGGCAGCGGGATACCCACGAACAGCAGCAGTGCCACCACAAGGCCGCGGCCCGCCTTGGCTTCCAGTGCGCGGCCGCCTTTCTCGCCTTTGACGATGCAGAACTTGCAGATGGGCCCGATAAGGGGCTTGTGGTAGCCCCAGATCAGGAATTTGCGTGCAAACAGATAGATGAACGGCACCGGGATCATGTTGCCCACCACGCACACCAGATAGGTGGGCAGGATGGGCAGGCCCATGCCAAGCCCGATGGGGATGGCTCCGCGCAGTTCAATGAGCGGCACCATGGAAACAAAAAATACCAGCAGATAGCTTTTGAGCATAGAGTCTCCTTTTTCCTGCTCTTTCCGGGAGAGCAGGCATTTTTTTACAGGTTACAGGTCAATGTCCAGCTCCACCGGGCAGTGGTCTGAGCCGAAGATCTCGTTGTGGATCTCTGCCGCCCGGATCCTGTCGGCGATGCGGCGGGATACGATAAAGTAGTCGATGCGCCAGCCCGCGTTCTTTTCCCGGGCGTGGAAGCGGTAGCTCCACCAGCTGTACTTCACCTCGTCCGGGTGCAGCACACGGAAGCTGTCGGCAAAGCCGGCATCCAGCAGCTCGGTCATTTTTCCGCGTTCCTGATCGGTGAAGCCTGCGCTCATGCGGTTGGTCTTTGCATTTTTGATGTCGATCTCCGTATGGGCCACGTTCAGGTCTCCGCACAGGATCACCGGCTTTTTCGCATCCAGCGCCAGCAGGTAGGCGCGGAAGGCGTTCTCCCATTCCATGCGGTAGTCCAGACGCTTCAGCCCGTCCTGACTGTTGGGGGTGTAGCAGTTCACCAGCCAGAACGCCGGGTATTCCAGCGTCAGCACCCGGCCCTCGTGGTCGTGCTCCTCGATGCCGATGCCGGTGGTCACGGCCAGCGGCTGCTCACGGCACCAGCAGGCCGTACCGGAGTAGCCCTTTTTCTCTGCGGAATAGGTGTACTCCGTGTAGCCCTCCGGGGCAAAATCTGCCTGTCCCGGCTGCATCTTGGTTTCCTGCACCGAAAAGATATCGGCATCCAGCTGCGCAAAGCTCTCGGCAAAGCCGTGGGTCAGGCAGGCGCGCAGACCGTTGACATTCCAGCTGATCAGTTTCATGCTGTACTCCTTTATGTTATGCGTGATATTTGTTCTTCCATACACCGCTGCGGAAACGGATGACAAAGCAGGTGACACGGCACATCCAGTCGATGATCATGGCGATCCACACGCCTACGGCACCCCAGCCCATCCGCACGCAGAGCAGATAGCTGAAGACAAGCCGCCACACGGCCATGCTCAGAATGGACACGAGCATGGTGAATTTCACATCATTGGCGGCGCGCAGTGCGTTGGGCAGCACAAAAGACGGGGTCCACAGCAGGATGGCAAAGCCCGCGTGGATGCGCACCAGCGTCTCGGAAAGCACCATCGTCTCACCGGACAGCGCATAGATGCCGATGAGCTTATGCAAAAACAGCAGGATGGCACCGTTGGAAAGACCCATTGCAATGTAGGACCACAGGGAGAGCTTGCGGGTGTAGTAGACTGCCTGCTCGCTGTCTCCCGCGCCCACACAGCGGCCCACCACCGTGATCATGGCAAGGCTGAGGGCCTTGCCGGGGATGATGCCCATGCCGTCCAGATTGTTTGCCACTGCGTTGGCTGCGATCTGCACCGTACCGAAGGTGGAGATCATGCTCACCACCAGAATGCGTCCGGCCTCAAACAGGCTGTTCTCGAATGCAGAGGGGATGCCGATGCCCAGAATGCGCCGGGTCATCCTTGCGTCCAGACGGGTGGTCTTGGGCACCGTGAGGGCGTTGCCCTTCTGGTAGCATCTGCGCAGGATGAGGAACGCTGCCACCACGCGGGACACCACGCTGGGCCATGCAACGCCGTCCACGCCCATTTTCAATCCGAAGATGCACACTGCGTTGCCCACGATATTGATGACATTCATCAAAAAGCTGATCTGCATGGAGATTTTAGAGTTGCCCATGCTGCGGAACAGTGCCGCGCCGCCGTTATACAGTGCCAGAAACGGATAGCTGATGGCGATGATGCGCAGGTACAGCACGCTGGCGTCCAGCACATCGGCATCAATGGCACCGTAAAACAGCCGGATCATGGGCCGGGCCAGAACAAAGCAGAATGCGCCCACCAGCAGCCCGAACAGACCGCTGAGCAGGATCAGCTGGCCAGAGCTTGCATCGGCATCCTTCTGATCCCGCGCACCCAAAAACTGGCTCACCACCACCGCGCCGCCGGTGGCCAGCGCCGCAAACAGCACGATGATAAGGTTGTTGATCATGTCCACAAGGCTGACGCCCGAAATAGCCGCCTCGCCGCAGCGGGACACCATCATGGTATCGGCCATGCCGACGGTCACTTCCAGCAGCTGCTCCACCAGCAACGGGCCGGTCAGCAGCAGCAGTTCCTTTTGTGTGAACAGCGGCCTCCGCCCTCCGAAGAGCGGCTTTTTTGTTCCGCTCACCGTCTGATTTTCCATTGATATGCTCCTTTCCCCGTGCCGGGCCATCCCGCTCGGACACATACGCCCACCCTTCGCAGGGCAGACTTCCCATTGAATGTATTCATCTTAGCACACGGACCGGTTCTTGTAAAGAACTGTCGCATTCTGCGTCTTTTTTGCCGCCGTTCCGGGCCGCACCGGCTCATTTTTATGCTTGTTCGTCAGTTTGCCGGGAACTTCTCGTTGAATTTGTGCGTTTCTCCAAAAATGCGATTTTTCGCACGTTTATTGATGAAAAATCAAAAAAAGGGCTTGTAATTCTTCCAAAAAAGTGGTATGTTGTATCCAACAAAGGCATTACGTTGGATACATGAACTTCTACGAGCGGTTCTTCGCTCAGCACAAAACCTTTGTTCTTAAAATTGCTATTTTCTTCATTTACCTTCTTATCATTTACCCTGCCTGCCCCGCAAGGGGCAAGAAAAGCGATGACTCAACCTGCACGAGTCACCGCTTTTTCTTTTTGTCTGTGCTATCGCAGGCCTAACTATTTAAATGCCCTCCGTTTCACTCTGGGCATTTTCAGCGGAAAAATATTTTTATATTTGCAAATCAGGAATGACTGCGGTCATTCCTGATTTGCTTTTTCACGGGAAGGGGCCGTGGCGAGTAGCTGCATCTGCTAGCGCTCGCTCCCCTGCGGGGAGCTGTCGCAGCAGCGACTGAGGGGCCTTGAAATCGGCGCAACACAAAAAATCCTTTAGCGAAGCGACTTGGATTTTTTGTATGGAGCCCATCTTCTTTGGGGTTACTAGGGGCGTGTAGCCCCTAGTTTGCAACGGCGACGACCGCGGCCAGTGGCCGAAACAGGGAGGAGCTGTTGGGGCAGCGGCCTGCAGAATGCGAGTGCCGTCCAAGGCACGAAGCAGACGCAGGGAGCCGCAACCCGCCGCCTCCCGCGCCTCGAAAGTAGCGGAGACCTTGCCGCGCTGAACACGCGGCATTTGCTGCGCAAACCGGTCTGCGGCTTAAAAGCCCCACTGGGGCTTTCATGCCCTGCGGGCACTGCCGTCCTTTCTGGTTCTCTTTTGGCACGCAAAAGAGAACATACCCGGCGGAGAAGAATTTTATAAAAGCCCTTAAGCCTGTCCCACGCGACCGCTCTCTGCACAAGAAGCAACTTTTTCCGTGAAAAAAGCAAATCAGGAAAATCCGCAGATTTTCCTGATTTGCAAATATTAAAAATATTTTTCCGCTGATGATGGCGCAGCGCACGCGGAGCCATTTTAAATCTTCAGCCCTTCACAAGTTCCGCAAACGCCTTCCGCACATCGCCAGAGAAATACAGCGTGCCCAGTGCGCACACCGGGCCTTCACCGCCCAGCTCCACCGCCCGGGCCACGCCCGCTTCGATGGAGTCGGCCGCTTCTGCCCTGCAGCCATAGGCCCGGATGTGTTCTGCCAGGGTTTCGGCAGGCATGGCGCGCGGCGTGTGCGCCGCCACCGTGACGAACCGCACCGCCAGCGGTGCCAGCAGGCTGAGCATCTGGTCCACATCCTTGTCTGCCATGATGCTGACCAGAAAAACGAACTTCTGCCCGGGGAAGCGGTCTCTCAGGCTCTGCACCGTGGCACGCATTCCGTGGGCGTTGTGGCTGCCGTCCAGCAGAAACGCCGGTTCGTGCCGCAACAGTTCAAAGCGGCCCGGCCAGCTGACCGTTTCCAAACCTGTACGGATGGCGCTTTCCGGAATGTTCCAGCCATGGGCACGCATCACCCGCAGAGCCGTGATAGCCAGCGCCGCATTTCGCGGCTGGTAGCTGCCGATCAGGGGCAGGTGCACATCCGTCAGGCCGTCAAAGTCGAACTCCACTGCGTCAAGGCTTCCGCCCTCGTATTTCAGCCTGCTGAAATCCACCTCAGTCAGCTCGGCATGCTTTTCAGCACAGACGCGGCGGATAACAATATCTGCCTCCGGCACGCCGCCGTAGCTCACCACCGGGCACTCTTCCTTGATGATCCCCGCCTTGGCGGCGGCAATGTCCGCAAGAGTGGGGCCAAGCTCCTTCACATGATCCATGCCCAGTGCCGTGATGACTGCGCACTCCGGGGCATCAATGACGTTGGTGGAATCCAGCGTGCCGCCAAGGCCCACCTCCAGCACCACGATCTCACATTTCTGCTGGGCAAAATAGAGCATCCCCAGCGCCGTGATGATCTCAAACTCGGTGGGCACATCTTCCATGGCATCGGCGGCGGGCTTTACCTGCTCCACCAGTTTCACCAGCTCTTCGTCCGGGATCTGCACGCCGTTGATCTGGATGCGCTCGTTGAAGCGGTTGATGAAGGGCGAGGTGTACAGGCCCACCCGATAGCCCGCGGCCTGCAGGCAGGACGCCATCATGGCGGCGGTGCTGCCCTTGCCGTTGGTGCCTGCAACATGCACGAATCTGAGCTGTTTGTGCGGGTCGCCCAGTGCGGCCAGCAGGGTGCGGGTGCGCGTCAGGCCGGGCTTGTGGCCGGCCCACTGGACCGCATGGATGTATTCCAGGGTTTGTTCATAGTTCATGGATTTTGCCTCACGATTTAGAATTGTCTCCGCTTCGCTCTGACAATATCAGCGGAAATAGTATTTTTATAATTTGTAAATCCGAAACGACTGCGGTCGTTTCGGATTTACTTTTTTTACGGGTAGGGATCGTAACGATTAACTGCATATGCTGCTGTTAGCCTGCGGCTGTCGCGCAGCGACTCTAAATCGGCGTAACACAAAAAATCCTTTAGCGTAGCGGCTTGGATTTTTTGTATGGAGCCCAACTGCTTTGGGATTATCAAGGGCGAGCAGCCCTTGATTCGTGCCTCCCGCGCCTCGAAAGTAGCGGGCGCTTTTCTGGTACTCTTTTGTGCGCGCAAAAGAGTACATATTCGGCGGCGATGCCTTTTGCAAAAGCCATATAAGCCTGCCCAACGCGACTACACTCTGTGCGGAAAGTTTTTATTTCTTCACCATCTTCATCAGGGTACGGTTCTCCAGCAGGATGCGCAGCAGCACAGTGTTCACCGCAGCCAGGATCAGTGCATTGGGGATGCGCACTGCCAGCGTTGCCCACGGGTAGCCGTAGAAGATGCGCAGTGCCAGCGAGGTGATGACCATGGAACCCACAAAGTGTCCCAGCAGCACGCTGATCTGCAGCCGCAGGCCGGTGCGCAGCCCGGGCAGCTTCTGCCATGCAAGCCCCGCCACCAGACCAATGGCACCCGCGCCCAGCGTGATGAGCGGGTTGATGGCGTAGCCTGCCAGCACGCCGCCGATCATATCGGCCACAGCGCCCACGGCAAAGCCGGCACCGGGGCCGAACAGCAGCGCTGCCAGCAGCACCGGCAGGCTGCCCAGATTGAACCGCACAAAGCCGGTGGAGATGCTCAGCACCCGGCTGAACACGATGCTCATTGCCACCAGCAAGGCCAGCATGGTGAGCGTGCGGACGGAATTTTTCGAGTTGTTCATATCAACTGTCCTCCTTGCAAAAGGAATACCGGGCGGGCGGTCTGCACAAACAAAAACGCCCTCCCTGTGACAAACCGCACAAAGGAGGGCGTGAATCCAACAACTTTCACTTCCGGGCGGGACGCAAGCCGTCTCGCCTGCACCCAAGTCCATGCAGCAGCGGGATGCAGACCATGCACCGCGGGTACACCTTCGTCCACAGCACAACTCCCCGTTGATGCGGCACTTAACGCACATGGCCTTACTCTGTTGATGGTTTTATTATAGTCCTTTTGCCACAGCCATGCAACCGCCTGCACAGACAACTTTGCCAAACCACCTCGTCAAATTTTAGCAGTTGTGCATAGCATCTGCCGGGTTTTGGCCTGTGTCCCCTTTTCATTTGCCGCATAACGTGGTAAGATGGGTTTAACCTTAAATATGGAGTCTTCTCCCGGAAAGGAATGTTTCCCGATGAAATTCAACGAAATGACCTATACCCGCCCGGACATCGGTGCCCTGCTGGCCCGGTGCAAAGAGCTGGCCGCAAAGGCCGCTGCCGCACCGGACGGCGATGCCCTTGTCCGGCTCTACTATGAGCAGAGCGAAGCCTTTGCAGAGTACAACACCGCCGCGAACCTTGCCAACATCCACTACACCTGCGACACCCGCGACGCTTACTGGAAGGCCGAACAGGACTTCTTTGATGCCAACGGCCCCGCCGTGACCAACGCCAGCGTAGAGATCAGCCGCGCTTTCCTTGCGAACCCGCATGTGGATGCCCTGACCGAAAAATTCGGCACCACCTGTGTGGCCGGCATGAAGAATGCCGTCCTCAGCATGGACGACCGCACCGTGGAGCTGCAGCAGCAGTTCAATGCTCTGGTGAGCCGCTACCAGCAGATCTACGGCGGTGCGCTGGTGGAGCTGGACGGCAAACAGCTCACCATCCCGCAGCTGGGCCCTTACAAGGAGGATCTGGACCCTGCCGTGCGCCGCGCCGCCTACGAGGCCGAGGCCGGTTACTTTGACGCCCATCGTGCCGAGCTGGACGAGCTGTACGGCGAGATCGTGAAGAACCTGAATGCACAGGCCCGGGTAATGGGCTATCACGACTACAGTGAGCTCTCCTACGTCCGCATGAACCGCATCGGCTACGGCCCGGAGGAGATCCGGAAATTCCGCGATCAGGTGGCAAACGATGTGGTGCCCCAGCTGCAAAAGGTGATGGCCCTGCGTGCAAAGCGCACCGGCATTGCCCGCCCCACCTTCACCGATCTGCCCATCATGTTCAAGGACGGCAATCCCAAGCCCATTCCCGGCTACAAAGCCCGTATGGATGCCGCCCGCACCATGTACCATGAGCTTAGCCCGGAAACCGCCGAGTTCATCGACTTTATGCAGGACAACGAGCTGTTCGATGTGGAGAGCCGCCCCGGCAAGATGTCCGGCGGCTATATGACCAGCCTGCCCAGCTACAAGGCCCCCTTCATTTTTGCCAACTGGAACAACACCTCCGGCGATGTGGACGTGCTGACCCACGAGTGCGGCCACGCCTTTGAGGGCTATGTGGCCGAGCGTGATCCCGAAGTGCCCGCCGATCTGGAATGCCCCGGCATGGAGAGCGCCGAGATTCACTCCATGGCCATGGAGTTCCTGACCGCACCGTGGCATCATCTGCTCTTCGGCCGGGATACCGACAAATACGCCCTGCTCCACGCTGAGGACAGTTTTGTGTTCCTTGCTTACGGATGCGAAGTGGACGAGTTCCAGCACATCATGTACCAGAACCCGGATCTGACCCCCGATGAACGCAATGCCGAGTGGCTCAAGCTGGAAAAGAAGTACCGCCCGTGGATCGATTTTGCCGGTCTTCCCTTCTATGGCCGCGGTGCAGGCTGGCAGCGTCAGCTGCACATTTATGAGTGCCCCTTCTACTATATCGACTACTGCCTGTCCACCATGGCCGCACTGCAGTTCTTCCTGCTGAGCCTGACCGACCACAAGGACGCATGGCAGCGCTATCTGCGCCTTGTGCGCCGTGCAGGCATGGCCAGCTACACCGAGCTGCTGGAGACTGCCGGGCTGAAAGTCCCCTTTGAGGAGGGCAGCATCAAGGGCATTGCCCAGCAGATGACCGACTGGCTGGAGACCCATCAGGTATAAGAAGCCGTTTTCATCCGCACCGCACCCCGTCTGAATGGTCGTTTTGATGCATCTGAGGGGCGATTCATGCCGTTTTGCTGTCAGAGGCCGTAAAATCTGGTATGCTCTGGACAGAGAAAAAGCGTTTCTGTGAAGCGAAAGGAGATCCTTATGAAACTGACCGGACTGTTCAAGCGCGGTGCCGCCTGCCTGTGCACCGCCGCCATCCTGATGGGCGGCGTCTCCGCCTTTGCCCTGAGCCCTGCTCTTCCGGACGAGCCTGCCCCGGCAGAGCTTTCTGTGACCAATGCAGTGTCGGAGGCGCAGCTGCGCTCTGCCCTGTCCAAGCTCACTGTCACCTATGACAGCGAGGCCGAGGGCTGGCAGATCGATTCTCCCTACGAGGAGGCCAGCATGGAAAAGGCCTCCTGCGGTCTGTACCCCTACCTGTTCGTTACCAACGATGATCCCACCGTGTATCTCAGTCTGGGCATGACCTACTTCGGCAATAAAAAGCTGGACATGAAATCTGTTCGGGTAGAGACCGAGGATAACTACTACGACTTCACCTGTGATGAAGAGTTCATCGGCGGCTACGACAATGACCTCAAGGCATGGTTTGACTATGAGCTGTTCGATATGGACGACGAGACCAGCTGGCTGAACGAGTGGCTTGCCGCCAAGAGCGTCACTGCCACCTTTACCGGCAAGGACGGCTCCACCAAGACCTACACCCTGACCAAGGACAACCTGCAGGCCATCCGCGACATCCTGAATGCCTACGACACCCTGCTCGGTTCCGATGTTTCCACTGCCCGCGTTGTGCTGCGCAGCCTTGTAAAGTAAACATTATCTGCTTACAGCAAAAGCCCCCGGAACGTTTCACACCGTTCCGGGGGCTTTGTGTTATGCCTTATTCAGGTTCAGGCACTTCTCTTACAGGTTGAAGTAGCGCTTTGCGTTGTCGAAGCAGATGCCCTTGACGATCTTCTCCAGAGCCTTCTCGTCGTTGGGATACTCGCCATCCTCGACCCACTGGCCGATGATGTTGCACAGGATGCGGCGGAAGTAGTCGTGACGGGTGTAGCTCAGGAAGCTGCGGCTGTCGGTCAGCATGCCAACGAAGTTGCCCAGCAGGCCCAGGCTTGCCAGACGGGTCATCTGCTCTTCCATGCCGATCTTGTGGTCATTGAACCACCATGCGGAGCCGTGCTGGATCTTGCCCGGCACCTCGCTGTTCTGGAAGCAGCCCAGAATGGTGCCGATCTGTGCGTCGTCGGCGGGGTTCAGGCTGTAGATGATGGTCTTGGGGCACTCGTCGGTGTCGTTCAGGGCGCTCAGCAGGCTTGCGATCTCGCCGCCGCAGGTAGCGGTGTTGATCATATCATAGCCGGTGTCGGGTCCCAGCAGAGCGTTCATCTTGCGGTTCACGCCGCGCAGGCAGTTGTAGTGGATCTGCATGGCGATGCCCAGACGGTGATACTGCTTGCCCAGATGGATCAGGATGTAGGTCTGGTACTTCTCAGCCTCTTCGGTGGTGCAGGTCTCGCCGGCCATCACCTTCTGGTAAATGGCGTTGACCTCTTCCTTGGTGGCCTCACGGTAGGGGATGTAATCCAGACCGTGGTCCGAAGCGCGGCAGCCCATCTCGGCAAAGAACTCGATGCGCTTGGTCAGAGCGTCGGTGACGCAGTCGATGCAGGCCAGCTTTTCCTTGCCCACAACAGCGGCCAGCTTGCCCATGTACTCGGCAAAGCCGGGCTTGTTGATGTTGATGGCCTTATCGGGGCGGAAGGAAGGAGCCACGGTGAACTTGATGGTGGGATCTTCCTTGATCTTCTTGTGCCAGTACAGATCATCGATGGGGTCATCGGTGGTGCCGATGAAGGCCACGTTGGACTGCTCGATCAGGCCGCGGACGGTCAGCTTGGGATCGTGCTGCAGCTTGTCGTTGCACAGGTTCCACACTTCCTCAGCGGTGTCGCCGTTCAGCACGCCGTCGTAGCCAAAGAACACATGCAGCTCGAGGTTGGTCCAGTGGTACATCGGGTTGCCGATGGCCATGGGCAGAGCCTCTGCAAACTTCTGGAAGCGCTCGCGGTCGGGCTTATCACCGGTAATGTACTCCTCGGGCACACCGTTGGAACGCATCACGCGCCACTTGTAGTGGTCGCCAAAGTAGCTGCCGTCCGGGTTGCGGCCGCCCAGCCATACCTGAGCGATGTTCTCAAAGCGGCGGTTCTCGTAGATCTCACGGGGAGGGATGTGGCAGTGGTAGTCGCAGATAGGCATATCCGCAGCGTAGTCGTGGTACAGATGCTGAGCAGTGGGAGACTGGAGCATGAATTCCTTATCCATAAATGCTTTCATGGGTCGATAACTCCTTTTCTCTGATGGTTTTTGTTAAAAATCCGTCAAACCTTGTGTACAACGGGGCGCCCGCCTGCACGGGCAGGTTTGTCTTACCTTTAGTATAACGGAAAACACGCATGTATACAACTGAAAAAGTGACAAATTTTCTAGCACACAATTGTGCTTTTCGCTGGAAATGCCCCAAATCGTCACCTTAAGGCTAAAAATATTGCACAAAGCTCTTGACTTATTTGTATACAACAGCATAAAATAGGGTAAGGAGCAGAGGGCAGACAAAGAGGCTCTCTGATAAGCAAAGCAAGTTTATAAAGGAGATCAACAAGATGGAAACTTTGAACTACAAGGTTCTGGAGGGCACCGGCTATAACGGCTACATCCTGAAGGATGCACCCGTCAAGGTCATGCAGTTTGGCGAGGGCAACTTCCTGCGTGCTTTCGTGGATTACTTCTATGACATCGCAAACGAGAAGGCCGGCTACAACGGCAAGGTCAAGCTGGTGCAGCCCATCAGCAACTTCCCCCAGATGGCAGACTGGATCAACGAGCAGGAGGGCCTGTACACCCTGTACCTGCGCGGCAGCGAGAAGGGCCAGAAGGTCGATGCAAAGCGCGTGATCTCCTGCGTGTCCGACTGTGTGTGCCCCTACATCGACGGCAAGTGGGACGAAGTGCTGGAACTGGCACGTTCTGCCGATCTCGAGACCATCGTTTCCAACACCACTGAAGCCGGCATCGCCTACACGCAGGGCGACAGCCAGTTCGATCAGGTTCCTCCCAACAGCTTCCCCGCAAAGCTGACCCGCGTGCTGTTCGAGCGCTACAAGGCATTCAACGGCGCTGCTGACAAGGGTCTGGCCATCCTGTCCTGCGAACTGATCGACAACAACGGCAAGGAGCTGCAGAAGTGCTGCAACAACTACGCCAAGGATTGGAATCTGGAGCCTGCATTCATCGACTGGATGAACAACGCAAACACCTTCTGCTCCACTCTGGTGGACCGCATCGTTCCGGGCCGCATCCGCGATCCCAAGGAACTGGCTGCCATGGAAGAGGCCAACGGCTACCATGATGCCGCTCTGGACGTGGGCGAAGTGTTCGGCGTGTGGGTCATCGAAGGCCCCGCTGAGCTGGAGGACAAGCTGCCGTTCAAGAAGGCCGGCGTGAACGTTATGGTCGTGCCCGATGTTACCCCCTACAAGAAGCGCAAGGTCCGCATCCTGAACGGTGCACACACCGGCTTCGTTCTGGGCGCATATCTGGCCGGCTTCGACATTGTGCGTGACTGCATGCACAACGACACCATCCGCGGCTTCATGAACAAGATGCTGCACGAGGAGATCATCCCCACCCTGCCGCTGGACAAGAAGGATCTGGAAGAGTTTGCTTCCGCTGTTGAGGACCGCTTCAACAACCCCTTCGTCAACCACGAGCTGATGAGCATCTCCCTGAACTCCACCTCCAAGTGGAAGGCCCGCAACATGCCTTCCTTCCTGGCTTACATCGAGGAGCAGAAACAGCTGCCCAAGTGCCTGACCATGTCTCTGGCAGCCTACATTGCCTTCTATTCCAGCGACATTCAGGAGCGCACCGCCGACGGCCTGATCTGCAAGCGTCCTGCCGGCAACACCTACAAGATCCAGGATGACGCATGGGCACTGGACTTCTACTATGCACACAAGGACGACACCGCTGCTCAGCTGGTGAACGCTGTGCTGACCAACACCCAAATGTGGGATCAGGATCTGACCAAGATCGAGGGTCTCGAGGCCGCTGTTCTGGCTGATCTGGAAATGATCCGCACTCAGGGTGCCGAGGCTGCTTACAAGAGCTGCCTGTAAGCCTGAAAAACCAACCTACCCGCACAACAAAGGGCTGCTGCTTTGGGCAGCAGCCCTTTTGTGCGATACGATAAGGAGAACTACTATGCCGCAGGCAATTCATATCAGCCCCATCGACAACGTGGTCGTTGCCCTGCACCCCATTGCCAAGGGCACGCTGGTGGAAGTGGACGGTCTTTCTGTGACTGCTCTGGAGGACATTCCGCAGGGCCACAAGATGGCCGTGAAGCCCATCAAGAACGGTGAGAACGTGATCAAGTACGGCTTTCCCATCGGCCACGCCACCGCAGATGCCGCTCCCGGCAGCTGGATGCACACCCACAACGTGCACACCAACCTGTCCGGTGAGGTAGAGTACAGCTACAACCCCGCCCCGGATCTGGCTCCCCTGCCCAAGGTCGAGCCGGAGACCTTTATGGGCTTCCGCCGCAAGGACGGCCGCGCCGCCATCCGCAATGAAATCTGGATCATCCCCACCGTGGGCTGCGTCAACGACATCGCCAAGAAGATCGTTGCCGACAATCAGGATCTGGTCACCGGCTCCATCGAGGGCCTGTACACCTTCACCCATCCCTTCGGCTGCAGCCAGACCGGCCACGACCATGCACAGACCCGCAAGCTGCTGGCTGCGCTGGTGCGCCACCCCAATGCTGCCGCCGTTCTGGTGCTGCATCTGGGCTGCGAGAACCTGCAGCACGATCAGTTCGTGGAAGAGCTGGGCGAGTACGACCACGACCGTGTGAAGTTCCTCACCTGTCAGGAGGTGGACGACGAGTTCACCGCTGCCCGCGATATCCTCAAGGAACTGGCCGCTTACGCCGGGCAGTTCAAGCGTGAGCCTATCCCCGTGTCCGATCTGGTGGTGGGCATGAAGTGCGGCGGCTCGGACGGCCTGTCCGGCATCACCGCCAATCCCACCATCGGCCGCTTCTCCGACATGATGGGCCAGCGCGGCGGTTCCACCGTGCTGACCGAGGTGCCCGAGATGTTCGGTGCCGAGGGCTTCCTGATGGATCGCTGCATCAACCATGATGTCTTTGTCAAGGCTGAGCACATGATCAACGGCTTCAAGGATTACTTTATCAGCCACAACGAGGTGGTCTACGATAACCCCTCTCCGGGCAACAAACAGGGCGGTATCACCACGCTGGAAGACAAGAGCTGCGGCTGCGTGCAGAAGGGCGGCACCGCCCCCATCATGGACGTGATCGGCTACGGTGATCCCGTTGTCACCAAGGGCCTGAACATGCTGTACGGCCCCGGCAACGATCTGGTTTCTGCCACGGCCATGACCGCCGCAGGCGCACACCTGATCCTGTTCTCCACCGGCCGCGGCACTCCGTTCTCGGCCCCGGCTCCCACCCTGAAGATCTCCACCAACACCCCGCTGGCCCAGAAGAAATCCGGCTGGATCGACTTCAACACCGGCGTGATCGCCGATGGCGAAAAGACCATCGACGAGGCTGCAAAGGACCTGCTGGATCTGGTCATCCGCGTTGCAAGCGGTGAGCAGACCAAGGCCGAGAAGCACGGCTTCCGCGAGATCTCCATCTTCAAGGACGGCGTCGTTCTGTAATCGTTTCGAGGCTGCTGTATGGCACTTTGGCTGTACGGCAGCCTCTTTGTGCATGAAAACGGAAGGGAAGTGTTTTTATGGCTATGACCACTCGCATGATGATCTATGCGTTTCTGCTTTACGGCGGCATTTTTGCCGCTATCGTGGCCGTTATTGCAAGGGTCATAAAATATCTCATCCGCTATGGCATTGATTATTATTTTGAAAAACTGGCACAGAACCAGAAACATAAGGAGGACTGAACTATGAATCAGATCACCACCCGTTACGTCACCGAAAACGGTGCCTGCTACGAGCAGTATGTCATCACCGACGCTGAGGCAAAGACCGAGCTGGTCATCACCCCGGAGCGCGGCGGCATGATCACCGGCTTCTCGCTGAACGGCGAGGAGTACATCTGGACCCGCCACCCCAATTTTTCCGAGTGCAACCGCCCCCGCTTCGGCGTGCCGGTGCTGTTCCCCAACTGCGGCCTGCCGGATAACGGCGTGCACATCTTTGACGGCAAGGCATACCCCATGGAGAACCACGGCTTTGCCGACCTGTGCGCATGGGATGTGGAAAGCGTCGGCCCGGACGGCGTGACCCTGATTTTGGAGTCCACCCCGCTGACCAAGTTCCTCTATCCCTTCGATTTCACCGTGCTGATGAACTATAACCTTGAGGGCAACACTGCCGCCATCAACATGACCGTGATCAACGAGGGCGACACCAACATGCCCTTCAGCTTCGGCTTCCACCCCTACTTCAAGGCTTCCAAGCTGGAGAATGTGGACTTCGATATCAAGTGCGCCACCTGTTCCGAGAGCGCCAAGGGCGAGCAGCCCGCTGCCCCGGAAAAGATCACCCTCACCCGCAAGGAAGGTGCTGACAACAGCGTGCGCCTGCTGACCGGCGTGCAGTTCCCCATGACCCTCACCGACAGCGGCAGCGGCCACAAGGTGACTGTGGATGCCGACGACAGCTTCGACCACGCCGTGCTGTGGCAGCAGGATGCCGAGAGCTTTGTGTGCATGGAGCCGTGGAACGGCTGGGCCAACAGCGTCAATGAGGAAGGCAAGCACGAAGTGCTGGAGCCGGACGAGGCCATGACCGCTGATTGGAGCATCACCATCGAGAAGGTCTAAGCTTCATATCGTATAACAAAAAGGACACACCGTTGTGGTGTGTCCTTTTTGTTATAATTCAGTTCTTTGCCGGAATCATAAAGCTCTTATTTTCCGCCGGGTCCCAATAAAGCAGTTCCACCCTGCCGCCCTGTGCCAGCAGTTTTTCCTTTGGCTCCTGCTTTTGCCAGCAGCGTTCCAGCAGCTTTTCCATGTCGGCATCGGCAGACACCTTCTCCGGGCAGAGGGCGCTGCCCTGCCACTTGCCGTCGGCATACAGGCTCAGCGCACCGGCATTGCCCTCCAGAATGGCTGCAATGTCCTTCTTCATGCGGTCGTAGTCGTACTCCACGGCCTTGTACTGCCCATGCCACAGGCCGAAGAACACCGAGAACTCGCCGCCCAGTTCAATGAGCAAATTCTCATCATTGTGCGGGTTCTTGACCACAAAAGCCACATCCCCGTTTTCCATGTAGTCGAAGTCCGGCTCCTCATTCGTGTGCACGGTCACATGCTGGCTGCTCAGCGCAGCAAGCAGGTCCTCCTGCACGGCACTGGTATCCGGGATCTCATCATAATTGATATTTGCGTTCATGGAATGCTCCTTTTCTCTGTGCTATTTGTGTTGTTATTTTTCACCAGACTGCACAGGTCTTCTTATTTTCCTTCATATTGCCGGATCATTTTGCCGGATCATTTTTATACGCTGTGTAACAGAATCCATAAAACGGTTCACCCTGCTTCACATTAGATCAATGCTTTTTGAATCTAACCATCGAACACACGACCTCGACACGATCCTGATTGTCCAAACTCAATTCAAGGTCATGGTCGATGATGGGCAGCTTGAACCGGACGGACTTCAGCCACTGTCCATTAGGCTGGCGTTCCGGGTAGATCTGCACCTCGTTGATCAAAATCTCCACCAGTCTGCGGCGTTCCGCCTCGGTCATGGTGGCATAAAGCTTGTCAAAGCAAATCAGGATCTTATAGATGTTGTCGCCTGTGATTTTGTCGGCTTCAATGGCCTGCTTCTTTGCCCGGACATCCATCAGTCCATTTTCCACCTCTTGGATTTTATCGTACATCTTATAAAGGCGGTCGTCAAGGTCAGATTTTCGGGCGATAAAGTGCCGGTCGTCCGGGTCAAGGCTGTCGATCTCCTCCATAAGCCGGGATTTTGTGGAGTAGTGCTGCCGTAGCTGCTTCTCATAGGCGGCGATCTCCTGCTCAATGGCAGTGGTATCTACCTTCATGTGTAGACCTTGGTCTTTTCTGCTGCCATTTCCAGCACCTCCCATTCGTACCGTCTTGTTCGGAATAGACTTTGCAGGCAAAGTCGTGTGCCAAAGGGCGCTGCTCTCGCCTGTCGGCTCGGTCAAGCGCTTCAAAATGCAACGCATTTTGAGGTTGCCACTGGCGACCCGCGCCCCTTTGGATTCTCCGTTCACATTGTCCTACGGACGATGTGATTTTATTGTTGTAGCGATTCGCTTCATCCCGGTTTCGTCCCGGTTTGCAGAATGCCCTTGCAATCCGAAAGGAGCCGTGCTATAATGCCGCTGTAATTGAATCAGAAATCTTCAGGGCAGGGTGCGATTCCCTACCGGTGGTACAGCCCACGAGCCGTAAGGCATGATTCGGTGAAACTCCGAAGCCGACAGTACAGTCTGGATGAAAGAAGATACCAAGCGCAGAGCCCGCACGGTTCTGCGCTTGTGGAGGCTGCTCTGGGATGCGTTTGCATTCTGGAGCTTTCTTTTTTGCATAAGGGTTCCTTGTGTCTTTTCGGCTTGCCCTGAACGTTTTTGTTCAGGGCTTTTTCTTTTGGAGGCGACACGATGAACGACAAAGAGTATATGCGTCTGGCTTTGCAGCTTGCAAAAAAAGGTTGCGGATGGACATCTCCCAACCCGATGGTGGGTGCCGTGGTCGTAAAAGAGGGCAGGATCATCGGACAGGGCTGGCACCAGAGATACGGTCAGGCTCATGCGGAGCGCAATGCGCTGGCATCCTGCACCGAAGATCCGCAGGGAGCGACCCTGTATGTGACATTGGAGCCGTGCTGCCATTACGGAAAGCAGCCGCCCTGCGTGGATGCGATTCTGGACGCGGGCATTCACCGGGTGGTCGTGGGTTCTGCTGACCCGAATCCGCTGGTGGCTGGAAAAGGAATTGCAATCCTGCGCGCACACGGCATAGATGTGACCGAAAATGTTCTGCAAGAGGAATGCGATGCGCTGAACAAGGTGTTCTTCCACTATATCACCACAAAACGCCCCTTCGTTTCCATGAAATACGCCATGACGATGGACGGAAAAATCGCCACATACACAGGCGCTTCCAAATGGATCACCGGGGAAATTGCCCGGAATCATGTTCAACGGCAGCGACACCGATTCCGCGGCATTATGGTGGGAGTCGGAACCATCCTAGCAGATGACCCGCTGCTGACCTGCCGGATAGAGGGTGGCCGTGATCCCGTCCGGATCATCTGTGATACACATTTGCGGACACCGCTGCAATCACAGGTGGTCATGACCGCCAAACAAGTTCCGACCATTCTTGCGACCTGCTGCGGCGACCCGGAGAAGCAGGCGGCATATCAACAGGCCGGGTGCCGGGTCCTTTGTCTGGAAGCGCATTGCGGTCATGTGAATCTTCTGCAACTGATGGAACAGCTGGGGCAGGAGCAGATCGACAGCATTCTGCTGGAAGGCGGCGGAACCTTGAACTGGTCTGCACTGGAAAGCGGCATCGTGCAGCAGGTACAGGCTTACATTGCCCCGAAGCTGTTCGGAGGAAGGGATGCCAAAGCACCCATTGAGGGTGCAGGTGTCCCGCTTCCGGATGCTGCATTCCGCCTGAAGAACAGCCGATTGGAACAGCTTGGCAAAGATTTTCTGATCGAAAGTGAGGTGGAGTACCCGTGTTTACCGAATCGTGGAAGAAGTCGGAACAATAAAATCCATCAATCGGGGACAGCATTCCGCCGTACTGACTGTTCGTGCAAAAACGGTTCTGGAAGGAACCAGGATCGGCGACAGCATCGCCGTCAACGGCATCTGTCTGACCGTCAGGCAGTTCTTCCCGGATAGCTTTGCTGCGGATGTCATGCACGAGACCTTGAACCGCTCTGCACTTGCACAGCTCACCGTTGGAAGTGCTGTCAATCTGGAACGTGCCATGCCGGCCAACGGACGTTTTGGCGGACACATCGTAGCAGGCCATGTGGATGGCGTCGGACGCATTGCTAATATCCGAAAAGACGATACGGCTATCTGGTACACCATTCATGCAGATTCTGCGATCCTTCGCTATGTCGTTGAAAAAGGCTCTATCACAATAGACGGTATCAGCCTGACCGTGGCTGCGGTGGAACCTACGGGCTTTTCCGTGTCCACGATACCGCACACCGTCCGTCAGACGAACCTGAACCACGGCACAAAGGGGATTTTGTCAATTTGGAAACCGATGTTGTTGGAAAATATATCGAGAGGCTGCTTCCATCAGAAACACCGAAGCAAAACACGCTCACAAAAGAAATGCTGCTGCGCTGCGGCTTTTTTAAGGAGAGTTTACGATGAACTTCAATACCATTCCCGAAGCTTTGCAAGACCTGAAGCAAGGAAAAATCATTCTGGTAACGGATGACCCCGACCGTGAAAACGAGGGGGACTTCATCTGTGCTGCCGAATTTGCCACCACCGAAAACGTCAACTTTATGGCGACCCACGGCAAAGGTCTGATCTGTATGCCGATGTCCGAGGCTTTCATCCAGAAGCTGCAATTTCCGCAGATGGTGCAGCATAACACCGACAACCATGAAACGGCATTTACGGTGTCCATCGACCACGTTTCTACTTCTACGGGCATTTCTGCCGCAGAGCGTTCCATTACGGCGATGGCTTGTGTGGACGATCACGCAAAAGCAGAAGATTCCGCGCAGACCGGGCCATATGTTCCCCCTTCTGGCAAAAAAAAGAACGGTGTGTTGGAGCGCAACGGTCACACGGAAGCAACCGTTGACCTGTGCCGTCTGGCAGGGCTGAAAGAATGCGGCCTGTGCTGCGAGATCATGCGGGAGGATGGCACGATGATGCGCACCGCTGAACTGGCAAAGCTGGCAGAGCGTTTCCAGATCAAATTCATCACCATCCGTGATTTACAGGAGTACCGCAAGTGTCACGATAAACTGGTCGATCAGGTGACGGCAGTGAACCTGCCCACCAAGTATGGCACCTTCAGAGCTTATGGTTTTGTGAGCCGCCTGAACGGAGAGCATCACATTGCACTGGTAAAAGGTGACATTGGCGATGGAAAGGATATTCTGTGCCGCGTCCACTCGGAATGCCTGACAGGAGATACATTTGGCTCTTTGCGTTGTGACTGCGGCCAACAGCTGGCCGCTGCCATGACGCAGATCGAAAAAAAAGAAGACCGGGGTATCCTGCTCTATATGCGGCAGGAAGGCCGGGGCATCGGTCTGATCAACAAGCTGCGTGCCTATGAACTTCAGGAGCAGGGCATGGATACGCTGGAAGCCAATCTCGCTCTGGGGTTCCATGGAGATGAACGGGAGTATTATCTCGGCGCACAGATCCTCCGGGAACTTGGCGTAAAAAGCCTGCGCCTGCTTACCAATAACCCGGACAAAGTATATCAGCTCTCCGAGTTTGGGCTGGAGATCTCCGAGCGCGTACCCATTCAGATGACGGCGACCCCGTATGACCTGTTTTACCTGAAAACGAAGCAGGCACGGATGGGGCATCTTCTGGAATATTAACAACGAAAGAGGTATTTAAAAATGAAAACATTTGAAGGCAAGCTGGTTTCTCAGAATATCAAGGTCGGTATCGTAGCTGCCCGATTCAACGAATTTATCACGTCCAAACTTCTGAGCGGAGCAATGGATGGTCTGCTCCGGCACGATGTGCAGAACGCTGATATTCATGTTGCATGGGTTCCGGGTGCTTTTGAGATCCCACTGGTTGCCTCTAAAATGGCAAAAAGCGGAAAGTATGGTGCTGTGATCTGCCTTGGTGCCGTGATTCGCGGTTCTACCAGCCATTACGACTATGTGTGCAATGAGGTTTCCAAAGGCATTGCCACGGTCTCGCTGGAAAGCGGGGTTCCCGTCCTCTTTGGTGTTCTGACCACCGAAAACATCGAACAGGCCATCGAGCGGGCAGGCACCAAAGCAGGTAATAAAGGCTATGACTGTGCAGTCAGTGCCATCGAGATGGTAAACCTGCTCCGGGAAATGGATACCGCCGCAGAGTAAAATACACGCAGGAGTTTGCCATGATCGTTATAAAGACCCGACAGCCTGACCCGGAATTGGAGCAGAAGATCCGGATGCTTCTGGAACGAGAGCACATCGAGGCAGAGCAAATATCCATTGATTCATGGGAGAAGTTGGTTCTTCCGGGGCTTACACTGGACGGAATGACCCACGAAGTGTCGTGCAACGGCAGAAAAGTCTCCCTTACACGACTGGAGTTCGATTTGCTGCTGATGCTTGCCTCCCACGAAGGACAAATCTTCTCAAAAGAAGAGCTTTTCCGTGCTGTGTGGGGACAAAACTGTGACGACACCTTAAAGGTCGTGGCAAATACCGTTTCCAATCTGCGAAAGAAGCTGGCCGGCTGCGGCAGCTTTATCCGCACTACCCACGGCGGCTATGCTTTTGTAAGCCAAAAGGAGAACGACCCGGCATGACCAGGATCTTATTTATTTGTCTCGGAAATATCTGCCGAAGCCCGATGGCGGAGTATGTGATGAAAGACCTTACGTCCAAGGCAGGACTATCCGAGCAATTTGAAATCGCATCAGCCGCCACCAGTGCATGGGAAATCGGAAATCCGGTCTATCCTCCTGCACGGCAGAAGCTGGCAGAACATGGCATCGACTGCAACGGCAAGACCGCCCGGCAGATGACCCGGCTGGATTATGCACGGTATGATCATCTGATTGGCATGGACGAAAGTAATCTGTGCGACATCCTGCGGCTTGTCGGCGGAGACCCACAGCATAAAGTCTCGCTGCTGATGGCGCATACAGATCATCCCCGTGAAGTGGCAGACCCATGGTTCACGGGAGATTTTGAAGCCACATGGCAGGATATACTGGAAGGATGCACGGCATTGCTTGAGGAACTGCGATCATAACAGATTATCATAAAAACGGACGGATGTCTGCCAGTTGACAGACATCCGTCTATTTTTTTATTTCAAATCATCTTAAAATACTTCAGCGCCTCCCGGATGGCTCTTTCCTTCTCCGCCGGGCACTTGAGCCGCTTGGGGTTCTCAGCCTTAGGCTTGTTGTAGTTCTGCCGCTCCTTGATGCCGCATTTCTGCTTGACCTGTGCAATATAGAGGTCGCTCACGTTCAGACCGGTGTGTTCCTTGACGTACTCCCGGATCTCTTCATAAGTAGCCTTGGTCTCTGCAGCAGTCACGTCCAACTCATCCATCTTCAGGTCTACCGTGATCTTCTGGTGGATATCCAGTTTGGACAATGCGCATACCGTCTCGATATGCTCACTGTGGGGGAACATATCCACCGGCGTGCTGCTCTCCACTTTGTATCCCTTCCGGGTCAGCAGCTCCAGATCCCGGGCCAGCGTGACCGGGTTGCAGCTCACGTAGACCACACGTTTCGGGGCCATGCGGGCCACGCTTTCGATAAACTGCGGCGTAGAGCCCTCCCGCGGCGGGTCCATAAAGATCACGTCTGCGCGTTCACCAGCCGCAGCGGCTTCGCCGATCCACCGGGTGGCATCTGCGGCAAAGAAGCGGGCGTTCTTCACGCCATTGTGCTTTGCATTGCCTATGGCATCGTGCACCGCTTCGCGGTTCACCTCCACGCCCACTACCTGCTTTGCATGGTCGGCGGCGGTCAGGCCGATGGTTCCGATGCCGCAGTAGGCATCCAGCACCACTTCTTTGCCGGTGAGATGCGCCGCGTCCACCGCAAGGCCGTACAACACTTCGGTCTGGGTATGATTGATCTGATAAAAGCTGCGTGGGCTGATGGCATAGGTCTTGCCGCAGAGGGTATCCAGAATGAAGCCCTTGCCGTACAGCACCTTTTCCATATCGCCCAGCACCACGCTGGTTTTGCGGTCGTTCACGTTCTGGACGATGGTGGTGATGGCCACGCCCTGCTTTCCGGCTTCGGTCAGCAGGGCTTTGACAAAGTTCTTGGCACCCGGCAGCACCGGCTGAGCCGTCACCAGCACCACCATCACCTGCCCGGTCATAACGCCCCGCCGCAGCAGGCAGTGACGCAGAAGGCCGGTGCCCTTATCCTCATTAAAAGGCTGGTAATGGCAGATGCCCGCTGCCGCACGCACGGCCAGCATGGTCTTATCCAGCACTTCGTCCTGCAAAAGGCAGCTTTCCACCGGCAGCACCTTGTGGCTGTTTGCCGCGTAGATGCCGGAGGTAAGTTTTCCACCCCAGCCGGTGGTAAAGGTGGAGATCACCTTGTTCCGATAGTGGTACGGCGTTTCCATGCCCCGGATGTGCTCCACCGGGCCGAATCTGCCCAGCAGCTTTTTCACGGTCTCTTCTTTCTGCTTCAGCTGTGCGGCGTAGTCCATGCCCAGCATCGGGCAGCCGCCGCAGTTTTTGGCACGCAGTTTGCAATCCATCTTCCGCTCTCCTTTTTACCCATAAGGGTCATACAGATCATATTCTTCCGCTTCCAGATGCTTTTCCTCCAGCACCTTCATGGCCTGTTCCAGCTCGCTCTGGCCGCAGCCGCTCTCGCTCACCAGCGCGTGCACCGCCGCCGCAAGGTCGCCGCCAAAGAGGGTATCCAGCCGTTCCCGCATACTCCACACGTTGTAGGCGCGCTGGGTGATGGCCGGAGTGTAGGTATTGCGGTTGCCATCCTTGCCGCTTTTCACCCAACCCTTTTCTTCCAGCCGGTAAAGAAAGTTCAGAACGGTAGCCGGTGCCCAGCCCTTTGCGCGCAGCTTTGCGTCGATGTCCCGCCGGGTGACGGGCGCACGGCAGGCCCACACCGCCAGCATCACCTGCTCCTCTGCCGCCGAAAGCGGCTTTACACTGTCCGGGATGCCGTACATCCTGCTGTTCTCCCTCCTTTTGGCATCTTTTTTCTTTTACGTTTGTCTTTGTTTTATTATTATACCAATTTCTGCGCCAAAGCGCAAGAGCCGGAAACGCCGATGAAATCAGGCTTTTTCAGCTCTATTTTACATTTGTCTTTGTTTTTGTTTTTCTATCAAGGACATTTGTGTGCTTTGTGCCCGCACAGGGGCTTTTGCGCCGTATCTTTGTGCAAAGATGCTCTTGTTTTCATCCCTGCAAAACCGGTATACTACGGCTACAGCAATCAACAGAACGTACCGCAGAAAACCGCGGTGCTGTGCGATACAGGAAAGGGAGAGTTCATTATGGCACGAGTTTACAACTTCAGCGCAGGCCCCAGCATGCTGCCCGAGAAGGTGCTCAAGCAGGCACAGGCAGAGCTGCTCGAGTATGGCGACAGCGGTCAGAGCGTGATGGAGATGAGCCACCGCAGCAAGTGGTTCGATGCCATCATCAAGGACACCGAGGCCACCCTGCGCCGGGTAATGAACATTCCCGACAACTACAAGGTCGGTTTCTTTCAGGGCGGTGCCACCCAGCAGTTTGCCATGGTGCCGCTGAACTTTATGACCACCGGCAAGGCGGACTACATCGTCACCGGCAACTTCTCGAACCTTGCCGCCAAGGAAGCCGCCAAGTTCGGCGAGGTGAACATTGTTGCTTCCAGCAAGGACAAGAACTTCACCTACATCCCGGACGTGAACGCCATCAACTATGATAAGGATGCCAGCTACATCCACATCTGCCAGAACAACACCATCTTCGGCACTCAGTTTGTCGAGGTACCGCAGGTGGAGGGTGTGCCTCTGGTAGCCGACATGAGCTCCATGATCCTCTCCAAGCCGGTGGATGTGACCAAGTACGGCTGCATCTACTTCGGCGTGCAGAAGAATGTAGCTCCCGCCGGCATGGCCATTGCCATCGTCCGCGACGACCTGCTGGGCCATGCCGCCGACAATGTGCCCACCATGATGAACTACACCACCCTGCTGGGCAAGGACAGCATGTACAACACGCCCCCCTGCTGGTGCATCTATATGACCGGTCTGGTGCTCAAGTATCTGGAAAACGACATCGGCGGTCTTGCCAACATGCAGAAGATCAACGAAGCCAAGGCCAAAGTGCTGTACGACTATCTGGACGGTCAGGGCTTCTTCACGAATCCTGTGGAGCACCGCTACCGCAGCACCATGAATGTCACCTTCACCAGCCCCAATGCAGATCTGGACAAGAAGTTCTGCGCCGAAGCTGCAGAAGCAGGCTTCGTGAACCTGAAGGGCCACCGTCTGGTAGGCGGTATGCGCGCTTCCATTTACAACGCAATGCCCGCCGAGGGTGTGGACAAGCTGGTGGACTTCATGGAGAAGTTCCGCAAGGAGAACGCATAAAACCCTCTCAGCCTCACTTCGTTCGGCAGCTCCCCCGAGGGGGGAGCTTTTTATCAGAGGGACAACTTGATCGAACCCGCTTTCTAAGCTCGCCCTTCGGGAGAGCTGGCACGGCGCAAGCCGTGACTGAGAGGGTTCCTGTATAATAGAAGGGAAATCTGGACTATGTACACCATCAAAACTTTGAACGCCATCAGCCCGGTGGGTCTGGCAAAGCTGAACAACAAGCAGTTTGACGTGGCTGTGGACACCGATGCCCCGGACGGCATCCTCGTTCGCAGCGCCGACATGCTGAATACCGCCTTCAACGACAATCTTCTGGCCATCGCCCGCGCCGGTGCCGGCGTGAACAACATCCCGCTGGACCGCTGCAGTGAGCAGGGCATCGTGGTGTTCAACACCCCCGGTGCCAACGCCAACGCTGTGGCCGAGCTGGTGATCGGTATGCTGATCGCCGGCAGCCGCAATGTGGCTGTTGCTGCCCAGTGGTGTCAGGGCCTGACCGGCGACCCCGCCATGGCAAAGACCGTGGAAAAGGGTAAGAAGCAGTTCGTGGGCAACGAGATCAAGGGCAAGACGCTGGGTGTCATCGGTCTGGGTGCCATCGGCTCCCGCGTGGCCAACTGCGCCATTGAGCTGGGCATGGAGGTCTACGGCTACGACCCCTACATCTCCATTGATGCCGCATGGAACCTGAGCAGTCAGGTACACCACTGCGTGAACCTGAACGACATGCTGCCCCTGTGCGACTACATCACCATCCATGTGCCCTACCTGCCCACCACCAAGGACACCATCAACGTCCAGACCCTTGCCCTGTGCAAGGACGGCGTGAAGATCCTGAACTACGCCCGCGGCGAACTGGTCAACACCGAAGCCCTGCTGGAAGCCATGGAGACCGGCAAGGTGTCCGGCTACATGACCGACTTCCCGTCTGAGGCCATTCTGGGCAAGCCCGGCATCGTGTGCACCCCGCATCTGGGCGCTTCCACCCCGGAAGCCGAGGACAACTGCGCTGTCATGGCCGCAAAGGAGCTGAGCGACTACCTGAAGAACGGCAACATCATCCACTCGGTGAACATGCCGGAGGTCAACCAGCCCAGAGCCGGCGGCAAGCGCATCTGCATCATCCACAAAAACGAGCCGGGCATGATCAGCCAGATCACCGCCCTGACCACCGAAGCCGGCCTGAACATCGAGAACATGGTGAACAAGAGCAAAAAGAACATGGCCTACACCATGCTGGATGCTACCGGTGCTGTGGACAAGAAGCTGGCCGAAAAGCTGGCTGCCATCCCCGCCGTGATCCGGGTGCGCATCCTGTAAAGCAAAACGGTTTAAAATGCCCGCCGCGTCGCTCTGGGCATCTTCAGCGGAAAACGATTTTTATTTTAGCAACCCGGAAAAATCTGCGGATTTTTCCGGGTTGCTTTTTCACAGAGAAGGGCCGTGGCGGCAAACTGCATTTCCAAACCAGGATTTTTTACAAGCTGGAAATTCTTTCTCGTCCCATCTGCCGGTTAGTTTCCATTTACAAACTGTAGTTTGTCTCAAAAAACGCGTTAGAGATAGCTTTTTCTAACTACACATCGTAAAAAGTTTACATGTATTAACATTCAAGAAAAAGCTTGAAAATGGTAAATTCTGTGCTACAATAGGCTCGACAGAAGGGAAATGTCCACCCTGTTCTCCGGCTTTTGGGCCGGTATATTCATCTTACAGGTCCTGCGGATGCAGGGCCTCTGACAGGAAATAGAAAAGGTAGGGAAGTTACTATGGATATCAAGAAGATTGCACTGTTCGCCGCCGGCACTCTGTTCGGTTCTGCCGGTTTCAAGCTGCTGTCCAGCAAGGACGCCAAGAAGGTCTACACCCAGACCACTGCTGCCGTGCTGCGCATGAAGGACTCCACCATGGAGACCGTCAGCAAGGTGCAGGAGCAGGCCGGTGACATTCTGGCCGATGCAAAGGCCATCAACGAGGCTCGTGCTGTTGAAGCCGAGGCTGCTGTGATCGAGGATGCCGCCGAGGAGACCACCGAAGAGACCGCTGAGTAATTTTCGGTTCGTAAAGCACTGAAAGCCCCAACGTGGCTTTCGAGCCGCCTTCGGGCGGCTCTTTTTTGTGAGAGTGGGGCCGCAGGCGTGCAGGGTATAGCAGCCTGACGCTGCGGCAAAAAGATAGAGAAGGATATTTGATATATGAAATGTACCATTCTGCATGAAGGCAAGGGCCGGATGCGCGTGCATGTGGAAAAAGTCCGCATGACTTTGCACCGTGCCGATGTGCTGGAAGCTTATCTGAACCACCATGATGCCATCGTCCATGCCGCCGTTTACGAGCGCACCGGCGATGTGGTCATTACCTATACCGGCAAGCGCACCGCCGCCATTGCCATTCTGGCAGGCTATAAGTTCGATGTGGCCGAGTATGACGCTCTGGTCACCTCCGCCGACAGCCGCAGGCTGAACCGGGAATATCAGGATAAAATGTTCGATCTGGTGGCAGGCCGCTGCCTGCGCAAGCTGTTCCTGCCCGCACCCCTTGACGCTGCCTACACCGCCTTCCGCTCCATCCGCTTTCTCTGGAAGGGTGTGCGCTGCGTGCTGAGCCGCAGGCTGGAAGTGGAGGTGCTGGACGCTTTGTCCATCGGCGTCTCGCTGCTGCGCGGCGACTTTGGCACCGCCGGTTCTGTCATGTTCCTGCTGAATCTGGGCTCTCTGCTGGAAGAGTGGACCCGCAAGAAGAGTCTGGACGATCTGGCCCGCAGCATGGCCCTGAACGTGGACAAGGTGTGGGTGCGCAGTCAGGGCACCGAAGTGCTGGTGCCTCTGACCAAAGTACGCTCCGGCGATGAGGTGGTCGTGCGCAGCGGCAACATGATCCCGCTGGACGGCACCGTGCTGGAAGGCGAAGCCATGGTAAATCAGGCTGCCCTGACCGGCGAAGCTATGCCGGTGCGCAAGACAGAGGGCTCCACCCTCTATGCCGGCACCGTTGTGGAGGAGGGCGAGTGTGTCTTTATCGCCAAGGCCGAGGGCGGTTCCAACCGCTACGATAAGATCGTGGCCATGATCGAGGAATCCGAAAAACTCAAGTCCAGCACCGAGAACCGTGCGCTGGTGCTGGCCGACAAGCTGGTGCCATGGTGTCTGGGCGCAACGGTGGTCACCTATCTGCTCACCCGCAACGCCACCCGCGCCATCTCCTGCCTGATGGTGGATTTCTCCTGCGCGCTCAAGCTCTCCATGCCGCTGGCCGTGCTTTCCGCCATGCGCGAGTGCGGCAGCTACCACATCACCGTCAAGGGCGGCAAGTATCTGGAAGCGCTGTCTCAGGCCGACACTATCGTGTTCGACAAGACCGGCACCCTCACCCGTGCCACCCCGCAGGTAGTGGAGGTCGTGCCCTTCTCCGGCTGCAACGAGCGCGAAGTTCTGCAGCTGGCCGCATGTCTGGAAGAGCACTTCCCCCATTCCATGGCCAACGCCGTGGTGCGTGCCGCCAAAGAGCGCGGTATTTCCCATGAGGAGATGCACTCCGAGGTGGAGTACATCGTGGCCCACGGCATTGCAAGCCGCGTGGGCGGCCAGCGCGTGGTCATTGGCAGCCACCACTTCGTCTTTGAGGATGAAAAGTGTACTATCCCCACAGCCGAGCAGGCAAAGTTTGATGCTCTCAAGCCGGAGCATTCGCACCTGTACATGGCAGCCAGCGGCCAGCTGGTGGGCGTGATCTGCATTTCCGACCCGCTGCGCCCGGAAGCCGCCGCTGTGCTGAACGGACTGCGTGCGCTGGGCATCCGGAACACCGTCATGATGACCGGCGACAGCGAGCGCACCGCTGCCGCCATTGCAAAGCAGGTGGGCGTGGACCGCTTCTTTGCCGAGGTGCTGCCCGAGGACAAGGCAAACTTCGTCCAGCAGGCCAAGGCCGAGGGCCACACCGTGGTGATGATCGGCGACGGCATCAACGACTCGCCTGCCCTTTCCGCTGCCGATATCGGCATTGCCATCAACTCCGGCGCTGCCATCGCCCGCGAGATCGCCGATGTGACCATCAAAGCCGACAGTCTGGAGGAGCTGGTGGCCCTCAAGGCCATCGCCAACTCTCTGCAAAAGCGCGTGCACGCAAACTACCGCTTCGTGCTCACCTTCAACTCCGCCCTCATCGCGCTGGGTGCTCTGGGCATCCTGCAGCCGGCCTCCTCTGCCATGCTGCATAATCTCTCCACCATCGGCATCAGCCTGAAGAGCATGACCAATCTCCTGCCGGAGAACAAGGCTCCGCAGCTGAAAGCATAATTACCGCAAAAAATAACGCCGTGTCTGAACATTCGACACGGCGTTATTTTTTTATCTGTTATTCCAGCCCGATCTGCTGTGCATACTCTTCCAGCAGCTCCCGCTCCAGGAACGGGGAGTCTTGACACCCTCGCGGTCACGGTAGGTCTCGTGGCCCTTGCCAATGACGGCGATCAGGTCGCCCTCCTGCGCGTGATCCACTGCGTAGTGCAGTGCATCCAGACGGTCGGGGATCTCCACGAACTTTGCGTCCGGGTTGCCCTTGTTCATGCCCACGCGGATATCAGCAAGGATGTCCTCCACCTTTTCAAAGCGGTTGTTGTCCTCGGTAAGGATGGAGAAATCGGCCATTTTGGCGCAGATCTCGCCCATGCCGTAGCGGCGCAGCTTGGAGCGGTTGCCGCCGCAGCCGAACACCACCACCAGACGGTGGGGCTTGTAGGCCCGCAGAGTGGTGAGCAGGCTTTCGGTGGACACCTCGTTGTGGGCGTAGTCCAGCAGGATGGTGAACTTCTTGCTGATGGGCACCAGCTCCACGCGGCCCTTGACCACGCACTTGCCAAGGCCGTCGTGGATCGCCTGATCCGGCAGGCCCAGCACCTTGCCCACCGCCAGAGCTGCCAGCGCGTTGTACACGCTGAACTCGCCGGGCATGTTCACCTTCACATCCATCTCGTCCTTGCCGGTCACATGGAACTTCACGCCCAGAAAATCGTGGGTGCGCAGCAGTTCAAAGCCGGTCTCGCGGTAGTCCGCCTGCTCAGCGCGGCCATAGGTGACAAGGCGGCAGGTGTGGCCTTCCAGAAGTGCTTCGGTATTCTCATCGTCAATGTTCACCACGCCCACGTCGCAGCGCTTGAACAGCTGGCCCTTCCAGCTGCGGTACTCCTCAAAGGTCTTGTGCTCGCCGGGGCCGATGTGATCCGGCGAAAGGTTGGTGAACACGCCCACATTGTAGTGCACACCGGCCACGCGGTCCATCATCAGGCCCTGGCTGGAAACCTCCATCAGCGCGGTGTCGCAGCCTGCATCCAGAAATTCTCGAAAGGTCTTTTGCAGTTCGTAGCTTTCGGGGGTGGTGTTGGCAGTTTCCTTGTGGCGGCCCATATAATAAATGCCGTTGGTGCCGATCATGCCCACCTTGCGGCCTGCAGCTTCCAGCACGCTCTTGATCATGTGGGTGGTAGTGGTCTTGCCCTTGGTGCCGGTCACACCGATCATGGTCATCTTGCGGGACGGGTTGCCGAAAAGGTTCGCGCTCATCAGGGCCATGGCATAGCGGCTGCTTTCCACCTTGACCACGGTCACGCCCGGCATGGCGGAAAGGTCGATGTCGTGCTGGATGACCAGTGCGCTGACACCCTTTGCCGCGCAGTCAGCGGCAAACTCATGGCTGTCACGCTGGGTGCCCACGATGCACACGAACAAAAGGCCCGGTGCCGCCTTGCGGCTGTCGTAGATGATATCCGAGATCTCGGTGTCCAGACTGCCCTGCGCAAGGGTAAAGGGCACGCCTTCCAGTAACTGTTCCAGTTTCATACTGCACACGCTCCTCAAAACATTTTGTCACATGGGGTTTTCTTCGTTATTTGTGGTCATGCGGGCGGGGTCGGTCAGCGGTGTTTCTTCCGCAGCTGCCGCCGTATCGTCCGCAGGCTGGGCCGCAGCGGCATCCTCTGCACCGTCTGCCGCAGTATCCTCGGCAGCAGAGGTGTCAGGCTCTTCCGGCACGGTCTTTTCCGGCACAACATAACCGGAGGGCAGGGTCGGCTGGCCCTGTGCAAAGTAAATTTTACGGGTGCTGCCCGCGCTGACATGGCTGAAATCCAGTCTGCCGGTGTCGGTAGGGGCACAACCCTTGCCGTCGGCATTGGTCAGCACATAGCGTGCGCGGTCCAGCTTATAATCCAGATCGTTCCGTGTCCCCAGAAGCACACTGACACGATCCTGATACAAAAATGCCATCTGGTCGGTGTCCGCAAATTCCATGCGGGTCACATCGTCCAGCATCCCATACTCTTCCAGCTTTGCCTGCAGCTCATTCAGCGCATCCAGACGGTCGTCCGTCTGCACCGCTGCCGAAGCTGCTGCCGAACCGGATGCATCCGATGCCGCCGGGTCTGCCTGCGCTGCAAAGGTCAGCTGGTCGCCGGGTGTCACCGACACCGGCTCGCCGCCGTATAGGGTCTTGAGTTCTTCCGGCTGGGCAGACTCGCAGGCCAGGATCTTGAACTGATCCGAGAGGGTCAGCCAGCCGCTCTTCGTCTGCATGGCATAGGTAGGCACCGCCTCGGTCACCTGCACCACCACCGTGTTGGGGTAATCCCGAACCACCCTGATGGATTCCAGCAGCGGGAACTGCTTTTCCAGTTCCGCTTCCTTGGCGGCGGGGTCAAAGCTGAAAATGTTCTCTTCGGTCTGCACACCCAGTGCCTGCAGGATCTGGCTGCTGGAATAGCCGCCCACCTCCTGCACCACGGTGCCGTCCGCCGTCTGCACCTGAATGGTGCCGATCTTAAACAGCATGGTCATGGTCAGGTAAACACCGGCGGCGATCACGGCCAGCAGGGTCACAAAGGCCATCAGCCGCCGCAGCATCCGCCGCCGCTTCAGTGCAGCGCGGGTCAGGCGGCGCTTCTTGCGTTTTTCCCGCTGTACCGGGTCGCGTGGCTGCTGTTGTGCCGGGCGCAGACGCTGGTTTTTGTAGCGCTGCTGCGCTGCCTGAGCCGCTGTCTTGCGCGGCTTCTGCCCCTGTGAACGGCGCTGCTGCGGCTTGCGGGCCGTGCCGGATGCACGCTGTTCCGGCTGGGCCGTGCGGCTTCGCTGCGCGGTACGGTTCCGGTTCTGGCCGCTGGTGCGCCGGGTGCCGCTCTGTTCGGTGCGGCGCGGCTGCGAAGGGAACTCGATGCTGTTATCGGTACGGGTGCGGCGCACCGTACCATTGGCGGTGCGGTCCGGCGCAAAGCTCAGCGGTTCCCCGTTGAAGCCATAGCGCCCGTCCGCACTGCCGGAAGATCCTTTTTGTTGTGAAGGCGGCGGAGTATGCTGCAGGTCTTTCCGCAGGTCGTAGATATTGCCGTTGTTTCTGTTATTGCGGTATTGCTGCATGGCGCACACCTCCTTTCCGGTTTAGGTTTTGTTTTACTTCTGCACCAGTTTCATCAGAGCGTCTGCAATACGGTCAAGGCTGTCATCCACCGACAGGCTGCGGGCATTTTTGCCCATCTCAGCCAGCTTGCCGGGCTGTGCCAGCATGTCGGACACCGTGCTCACCAGCTTTTCGCCGGTCAGGTCTTTTTCCTCGATCACCACAGCGGCATCGGCCTTCTGCAGTTCCATGGCATTGAAGTACTGGTGGTTCTCAGCCACATTGGGGCTGGGGATGAGCACGGCTGCACGGCCAACAGCTTCCAGCTCGGCCAGCGTCAGCGCACCGGCGCGGCTGATGACAAGGTCTGCCGCAGCCAGCAGTTCCGGCATATTGTTGATGTATTCCTTCACCACAAGGCCGTCGCCCTCCGCGAAGTTCTTTTCCTTTTCCAGATCCTTGAACAGCTGCACACCGTACTGGCCGGTAGCGTGGAGATGCAGCACCGGCTTCTTCTCGTGCTGTTCCCATGCACACAGGTCGGCCACCACTTCGTTGACGCGGCGTGCGCCAAGGCTGCCGCCGAAGGAAAGGATCACCGTGCGGTCGCCCGCGCCCAGCTCAGCGCGGATGGCATCGCGGTCCTTTGCCTTGGTGAACACCTCCGGGCGCACCGGATTGCCCACCACGATGGTCTTATCAGGTGCGCCCAGCTTTTCCACAGCAGCAGGCACGGCGGCAAACACGAGATCCACATCCGGTGCCAGCAGCTTGTTGGTCACGCCGGGGAAGGCGTTCTGCTCATGAATGGCGGTGTGGATGCCCATTTTGGCGGCACAGCGCACCACCGGACCGGACACATAGCCGCCGCAGCCGATCACAAGATCGGGTTTGACCTCCCTCATAATGGCCTTTGCCTTGGGGCCGGAAAGGGCCAGATTCCACAGGGTGACGATGTTGCGCCTGATGTTGTTCAGCGACAGCCTGCGCTGGAAACCGGTGATCTCGATGTGGTGGAAGGGATAGCCCGCCTGACCCACCAGACGGTACTCCATGCCCTCCCTGCGGCCGGCAAAGTGGATCTCGGCAGAAGGATCTGCCTTTTTGATGGCACCTGCAATGGCAAGTGCCGGGTTGATATGGCCGGCAGTGCCGCCGGCAGCGATGAGAACTCGCATGACGATTCCTCCTCTATTATTAGTGCATCTGGGCAGGTCATCGGGGAGCTCCCCACTGGCCTGCGCCCTCAAAACAGTCGTTACAGTTCATTGCGCGCACGGCGGGCATCGTCCAGATTGATGGTACGGTCCTTCAGCTCCGCATCACGCTGAGCCTTTGCAGCCTGCCGCTGTGCGTGGGCCGCTGCCCTCTGCTGCGCCGCCCGCTCTCCGTTGCGCCCAATGTTCACCATCACGCCCATTTCTGCCAGCAGCAAGATCAGACTGGTGCCGCCGGACGAGAAAAACGGCAGGCTGATGCCGGTATTCGGGATGGTGTTGGTAACCACGGCGATGTTGCAGAACACCTGCCAGGCGATCTGCGCCATAATGCCAATTCCCACCATGGTGCAGAACTGGTTCTCGGCCTTATAGGCGATCATCAGGCCCTGCGCTATGAGCAGTATGAACAGCACGATGATGAGCACCGCACCGATGAAGCCTAACTCTTCGCACACCACACTGAAGATGAAGTCGTTGGTGCTTTCCGGCAGCCAGAGCTGCTTTTCGACGCTGTTGCCAAGGCCAAGGCCCTTCAGTCCGCCGGAGCCGATGGCGTACAAGCTCTGCTTGGTCTGGTCGTTCAGCGCTTCCAGATCATCGGACCATGTGTTCAGGCGGTCCTGCAGATAGCCAATGGATTCCACCAGCGTCAGGGCCGGTTTCAGCAGCAGAGCCGCCGCTGCGGCCCCGCACCATGTCAATACACCGCCGCAGCCGGTCAGCATGAGGATGGTGCCCACGATGGCGGTGGTCAGCAGGATGCCGGACATGTGCGGCTCTAAAAACAGCAGCAGCACCACCGGCACCAGCGGCAGCACCGGCACGATCAGCTGCCTTACGATGCGGATGAACAGCCAATCCTTTGGCTTGATCTTTTCTCTCAGCGACGGGCTGAACCGGCCGATCTGCGGCGCGCTTGCCGCCAGATGGGACGAGAGCAGGATCATCTCAAACTTTGCCACCTCAGAGGTTTGCAGAGTCAGTCCGCCCAGACGGATCCAGCGGCGGCAGCCGTTCAGCGGTGCAAAGGTCAGCGTGACGGCCAGCATGGCCAGCACCACCCAGTACAGCGGCTTGCTCGCCCAGCGCAGGAAGCGGTGATCCACATAGCTCATGACTACCATACAGCCAATGCCAATGGCCATGCAGATAGCCTGCTGCTTGATGTAGTGCAGGCTGTCGCCCATGCGCAGGTAGCCGGTGGTGTAGCTTGCGCTGTACAGCATTACAAGGCCAAACACCATGATAATGGCCAGCGTTGCCAGCCAGTTGAGCAGCAGCCGGTTCCATGGTCCCGGGTCCCGCTGCAGCGGCGGCACCCATGCACTTTCTTTTTGGTTTTTATGTTGTCTGCGGGTGGCTGCCATTGCCACGCCCCCTTATTTTCAGAATCAGGCGCTCAGGCCCAGCGTGCCAGACGCACGGCCAGCGCCAGCCCGCACACGCTCAGTGCGCACAGGCTGTAAAAAATATTCACTGCACTCATGCCGCGCTTTTCCAGCCAGCGGTGCAGCGGTGCCGCCGCAAACAGCGGCCTGCCCTTCCAGCGGCAGAACAGGACCTGCAGCACCACCATGCCGCCCTCCACCCAGAAGGGCAGTGCCAGCGGGATGCTCAGCTCTGCGTAGCCAATGCACAGCGGAATGCAGCCAATGGCTCCCGCTGCATACAAGCAGCCGCACCGGCCGGGGTGCAGCTTTGCCGGTGGAAAATCCCACAGCAGAAAGGCCATCAGTGCACCGGCCAGTGCCGCCGGGAATACTGCCAGCGGGAACCAGCCCAGCTGCGTTTCCAGCATCATCAGGCCCAGCATGGCCGCAAAGGCCGCGCCGCACACCGTGCCGTCGGCACCGTCGGCCACGCGGGCCGCCTCGGCCATCGCCACCAGCAGCACAGCCCACAGCAGCGGTGCCAGCGCACATTCCACATAGCCTGCTCCCGGCAGGATCAGCCCTGTGGGCAGGCACCCGTTCAGTGCCAGCAGGCCCAGCACCAGCACTGCAGCGATGCATTCCAGTGCAAGGCGCTGTGTGCGGCGCAGGCCAAGGCCCAAACCGTTCGGGTAGCGGCCGCGGATGCGGGCCAGATCATCGGCCAGCCCCACTGCGCCAAAGGCCAGCGACCCCAGCAGTGCAATGAGCAGGCGGGAGGTCATCTGCCGGTCGCTGCCAAGCAGGGAAGGCTGTGCAGCACATGCGGCCAGCCAGCCCACGCCCACAGCGGCAAGGGTGCCCACCATCAGGCACAGCCCGCCCATGGTAGGCACCGGGCTGTCCGGGTCATCGCTGTCCGGCTGTGTACCGCGTGCCGCACGCTGCAGCTCCCGCAGCAGCGGCACCATCATATTGCCGAGCGCCGCAGTCAGCACAAAACCCAGCACCGACGCGACGACCAAGGCGAAACGAATCATTTTTCAATCTCCAAATTCATGCCAAAGGGTTATTCTTCGGCATCTTTCTGCTCTGCGTAGAAAATTTCCAGCACTTTTTCCAGCGCCATGCCGCGGCTTGCCTTCACCAGCAGGGCATCGCCCGGCTCTATCCGGTTCAGCAGAGCATCCGCTGCCTCGCGGTAGTTGTTGGCATGGAGGGTCTTGACCCCCTTGGCCGCAGCCACCACAGCCGTGCGCTTTGCGTTTTCGCCGTAGGTCACAAGGCAGTACAGATCACTCTCCGCAGCCAGACGGCCCAGCTCCTCGTGGGCTTCGCGGGACAGCTCGCCCAGCTCCAGCATATCGCCCAGCAGGGCAAAGCGGCGCTTGCAGGGGAATTCCTTGAACATGGCAAGCGCGGCCTTCATGCTGTCGGGGTTTGCATTGTAGCAATCCTCAATGACGGTAACGCCCTTGCTGTGCACCACCTTCTGGCGGCGGCCGGTCTGCTCAAAATTGGAAAGCCCCTTGATGACACCGCGCGGGTCGCAGCCCAAGCGGGTGGCGGCGCAGTAGGCAGCCAGAGCGTTTGCCACATTGTGCTTGCCCATGGCCGGGATCTTGACCACAAAGGTGCCCTCTTCCTGATCTTCCAGCACAAAGCTCATGCCGTCCTCTTCCTGCCGGATGGACAGTGCACACACATCAGCGTTCTCATCTGCCAGACTGAACCATACCGGCTTCACGTGGGCGGGCAGCTTTGCGGCGCGCAGGAACTTATCATCATAGTTCAGCACCAGCGGTGCACCCTCCGGCAGGCCGTTGCAGATCTCCAGCTTTGCCTTGCAGATGTTCTCCTGACTACCCAGATTGCCGATGTGGGACACACCGATGCAGGTAATGATGCCCACATCCGGGCGTGCGGCCCGGGCCAGACGGTCGATCTCGCCCGCATGGCTCATGCCCATCTCGATCACGGCATACTCAGTGCTGCTTTCCAGCCGCATCAGGGTGCGGGGCATGCCCAGTTCATTGTTCTGGTTGCCCTCGGTCTTGATGGTCTCGCCAAAGCCTGCAAGGGCGGCGTAGGTCATCTGCTTGGTGGTGGTCTTGCCCACGCTGCCGGTCACACCCACCATCTTGGGGTGATACTGGCTGCGGTAGTTCGCGCCCATCACCATCATGGCGTGGTAGCTGTCCGGGCAGAGGATGGCCTTTTCCGCAGGCACGCCCTCCACCGGGTGGTTCACCACCACATAAACAGCACCGTTCTCCAGTGCTTTGGCCGCAAAATCGTGGCCGTCAAATTTTTCACCCGGGAACGCTACAAAAATGCAGCCGGGCCGCACCTCGCGGCTGTCGGTGGTCACCAGTTCCACCTGCACCTCTTCCCGGATGAAGTCTGCGGGCACCAGCCCTGCCAGAAGCTTGCTTGCAGAAATTTTTTCCATTGTTCATGTCCCCTCTCTTTTATCTTGTAAAACCCTCTCAGTCAATGCCTGCGGCATTGCCAGCTCCCCCGAAAGGGGAGCTCTTTTGCATCTTACGATAAAGTGCAGTTCTTCAGAAGATTCACTTTACCGTGCCCACTCATAAAGCTCGCCCTTCGGGAGAGCTGGCGCGCAAGCGCCTGAGAGGGTTCTTGTTACCCACAGGTAATGGTCACGACGGTGCCGCGCTGCACACTGGAACCGGGGTCTGCACTCTGGGCCTGCACAGTGCCGTTCGCATTGCCCTCCACCACACAGTTCAATCCGGCGGCAGACAGCATCTGGCGGGCAAAGTCCGCGCTCTTGCCGGTCACATCCGGCACATCGGTATGGCTGCCCTCATAGGTATCGGTATACAGGTACACGGTGGTGCCGTAGGCCACCTTTGCACCCGCGTGCGGATACTGGTAAGTGACAGCTGCTGCCGCCTGACTGGTGGTGCTTTCGGCCAGCTGATGCCTGAGGCCCTTGATGTTCAGCTGCACCTGCGCACTGCTCCACTCGGTGCCCACCAGATTCGGCACAGTGACCACAGTCTGGCTGCGATCCTCGCCGTCGGCGGCAATGCCAAGGTAAGGTGCGATCTCGCTGATGATGTTGCCCACAACGGGCGCTGCCAGCAGGGACGAGTAGTCCGTTCTGGCGTTGTTGGGGTCATCCAGCATCACATAGACGATGATCTCCGGGTCGTCGGCGGGCAGGACAGCGGCAAAGGATGCCACCTTCTTGTAGTCGCCATCGGCGCGGCGGTCCATGTTCAGCTGTTCGGAAGTGCCGGACTTGCCGCCGATACGGTAGCCGGACACATAGGCGTACTTGCCGCCGCCGGTGCCGTTGCCCACCTCATATTCCATGATCTGGCGGATCACATTGCTGGTACTCTCGCTGATGACCTGACGGCGCACATTGGCACCGATCTCCTCGATCACGTTGCCATTTGCATCGGTGATCTTATCCACCACATGGGGCGTGACCAGATAGCCGCCGTTGACGGCTGCGGCCACAGCGGTGCACATCTGCAGCGGGGTGATGGCCATTGCCTGACCAAAGGCCGAGGAAGCCAGCTGCACTTCGCCCAGCTGGTTGGCCTTATAATACTGCATGAAGCCCGTCTCACTGGGCAGGTCCACGCCGGTGCGGCTGGTAAAGCCAAAGGCATCGAAGTAGTTATAGAAGGTCTGGGAGCCAACGCGCTGACCCAGCTGGATATAGTAGATATTGCAGCTCTGGCGCAGAGCTTCGGCCAGTGTGATGGTGCCGTGGGCTTTGTGGCCTGCGCAGTGGTAGGTCTCCTTTGCCACGCCGTAAGCACCGGCGCAGGTAAAGGTGGTGTTGATGTTTGCAAGGCCGGAGTCCACGCCCATGGCCGAGGTGATCACCTTGAACACACTGCCGGGGTAGTACAACTCGGTGATGGCCTTGTTTTTCCACTGGATATCGCGGAAGTAGCCGGAGTAATCGCCCTCCTCGTCCAGAATGCGGTTGCCGTTTGCGTCCTTCAGCTCGTTGCCGTTCTCATCCTTTTTGTAGATGCCGTACAGCTCCGGCTCAGCGCGCACCAGCTCGTTGAGGTAATCCAGATTTGCGCTGTAGTCCAGCGGGTCGTTGGGGTCAAAATCCGGCTTGGAAGCCATGGCAAGGATGGCACCGGTCTTGACGTTCATCACGATGGCGCAGCCGCGGTTTTCCACCGTGTTGGCTGCAATGGCTTCGTTCAGATACCGTTCCACGATCTCCTGCACATTCACATCCAGCGAAAGCACCAGATTGGAGCCATCCTTGGCTGCAAAGGTGGTGGCATTCTCGTCCGCAATGGCGTTGCCGTAGGCATTGCGCTGGGTAATGGTGCGGCCATCCACACCGGCCAGCGTGGACTGATAGGATTTTTCCAGACCGTAAGTACCAATGCCGTCCGCATCGGTAAAGCCCAGCACTGCCGCTGCAAACGCTCCGTAGGGGTAATTGCGCTGGAAGCTCTTCTCGCTGCCGACCGAGATGTTGCCCTTGCGGGAGGTCTCAGTGGCACGCTTGTGTGCCTTGTTGAACTGGGAAACGTAGGATTCGATGGACAGCTTGACAGCGTTGTTCACCTTGGTGGCCAGCACCTGATACTTGGTGTCCGTCTTGGAAAGTGCATCGTAAACCTTCTGGTACTGGGTCTGGTACGCTTCCGAGGAAGTGTCCACCGCGTCCAGACTTTCGCCGTCGCCGGAAAGCAGGCGCAGGGTCAGTTCCCGGCTGACCTCGGCGCACATGGCCGTGTCCAGCGTGCGCGCCGCCTCCTCATCCTTGCCGGTGGTGGTATATAAGATTTTGCTGTTGTCCGGGTCGGCCCAGATGGTCCACACCACGCTGGTGGAGGCCAGCGTGATGCCGGAGGTATCGTAGATCTCGCCGCGGGTGGCCTTGATGGTGGTATCCAGCAGCTGCTGCTTTGCGGCCAGCTGGCGGTAGGTGTCACCGTTTTTGATCTGGATATCATACAGGCTGTAGGTCACACGGGCCGCAGCAAGGCCCATGACCACAAGGGCCAGACCGCCGCAGATCAGACTGGTTCTGGGGTTCATGCGGGCACCGGTGCTGGTTTCCGGCCAGGGGCCTTTTATTTTTTTGATGAATTTTCGGAAGAATTTCCACATGGTATGCTCCTGCGGCAGCGGGCATTTGCTGCCTTCTGCCGCGCTTTTGTCAAATTCGGAACTGCCCTGCAAACAGGGTGTATAAACCGAAAAAGCGTGCGCTGCCGCACGCTTTCCCGTATTTGGTTCACTTTACAGTGCCAAGAATGTTCACGGCACCGTTGTAGATAAAGTCGGTCCACTGCCGCACAGCGGACTGGGTGCGCTCCAGCGTGTCGCTCTCGCCCAAACGGATGTAGGTGATCTGGCTCTGATCAATTTTCATCAGGCCCAGCCTGCCGGCCGTCTCTTCCACGCTGGTAATGTTGGTCTTGCTGTTCAGGGTGCTGTTATAGTAAGTATACTGGCTCTGCTCACTGACCAGCTGAGCCTTTGCGTCCTGAATCTGGTCGTTCAGCTCCACCAGCTTGGACTCGCTCCACAGCAGGCTGATGGCAAACCCCACCAGCAGTGCTGCTGCTACCAGATGCATGGCGTTGTGCACCGCTGCCTGCAGCGGCGAAAGCCGACGCTTGCCGCCCTTTGCTACCCGCAGATCTGCCTTGCGCTGTGTCTGCGGGGCTTTTCTGCGGCGTACCGCGTTATAATCATATGCTGCCTGACCCATGGTTTGCTCTCCTCCTCACACAACGGCTCCAGCCGTTCAGCATTTTTCCAAAACTCTCAGGTGGGCGGACCGGCTGCGCCGGTTCTCTTCCAACTCCTGACTGTTTGCTTCAATGGGTTTGCGGGTGATCAGCTTCGCTTTGGCTTTGCCGCCGCATACGCACACTGGAAACTCCGGCGGGCAGGTGCACGCGGTGGACCAGCGGCGAAATTTGTTCTTCACCAGCCGGTCCTCCAGCGAGTGGAAGGTGATCACGCACAGCCGGCCGCCCGGCGCAAGGTGATCGAAAATGGTATCCAAGCCTTCTTCCAGCGCATCCAGTTCATGGTTCACTGCAATGCGCAGCGCCTGAAAGGTGCGGCGGGAAGGGTTCTTGTTTTTGCGGCGTTCCGCCGGGGGCATGGCGCTGGCCACGATGTCTGCCAGCTGCAGGGTCGTTTCGATGGGAGAATTCTCCCTTGTCTCCACGATCCTGCCCGCGATCTGCCATGCGAAAGGTTCTTCGCCGTAATCCCGCAGAATGCGTGCCAACTCTTCGCGGCTCTCGGTGTTCACAAGGTCCGCTGCCGTTTCGCCCTGCTGGCTCATCCGCATGTCCAGCGGTGCATCCGCACGGTAGGAAAAGCCGCGGGCCGCATCGTCCAGCTGATGGCTGGAAACGCCCAGATCCAGCAGCGCGCCGTTGACCTTGTCGATGCCAAGGCTTTCCAGAGCTTGTCCGGCATAGCGGAAGTTGATTTGCACCACCGTGGCAGGCAGGCCCGCAAGGCGGGCACGCGCGGTCTGCACCGCGTCCGGGTCCTGATCCAGCGAGATCAGCCTGCCGCCCTTTTCTGCATCCAGCCGTAAGGCGATCTGGCGGGAATGTCCCGCGCCGCCTGCGGTGCCGTCAAGGTAGGTGCCGGCCGGATCAATGGCAAGACCCTCCAGGCACTCGTTCAGCAGAACGGGGATATGCTCAAACGAGGCCGGGTCAAAGGCTGCTTGTGTTTCAAGTTCCATCGCTGCGGCCTCCTTTCTCAGTTCATAAGCTTTCCGTGTTCCGGGCACTGTGCACACAGCGCACACTTTTACCCGATAACACAGTTTTATTTTAACAAATCAGGCCCCTGATTGCAAGGGTTTGTGCTCCCGTTTTTGCCGCAAAATGCAACAAAAAAAGTCCCTGTCGGCCGTCATTTCTGCCTGCAGGAACTTTGGTTTTTGCCGTATGTGTAATTTGTGTGTGAAAAAGGCTGTCTTCAGCCGTTTTTCTTGGCGTTCTGGCGCAGATTTGCGCGCACATTCTTTACCTGTGCCGCATTTTCCACCATTGTTTCCTCGGTGTTCTTGAGCATGTTGTCGCAATAGTCGGTCACGGTCTGGCGCAGGGTGCGGGCCTCGTTCTGGGCTGCAGTGGTGATTTCCCCGGCGCGCTGCTGTGCAGCCTTCACGATCTCGGCTTCGCTCACCAGAATGCGCGCCCGCTCCTCAGCCTTTTTCACAATGGCCTGCGCCTGTGCGTTGGCCGTCTCCACGATCTGAGCGCGGTCGTTCACGATCTGCTGGGCCTGCCGCAGCTCGCCGGGCAGATTTGCGCGGATCTCGTCCAGATAATCCCGGATCTGCTCCACATCCACGATCTTTTTGCCGCCGGAAAGGGGCACATTGGCACCTTCCTCCAGAGCATCCTCAATGGTATCCAAAAGTTCGTTCACGTTCATAGTGCTTCTCCCTTCGGTTCGTTCTCGGCAGGGTCTGTGTTCTGCATGGGCTTTGTGTATTTCCACAGCAGCACCCCGCCGTACTTGTACTGTTTTTTCAGGGTCAGGCCGCCTGCCTCGGCCGGCAGCACGATGCCGGTCTCGCTCTCGCACAACACGATGCCGCCGGGCGCGGTGCATTTATCCACCGCCGGCAGGATCTTTTCCAGTGTACCATTGCGGAAGGGCGGGTCCAGCAGTACGATGTCGAACTGCTCGCGGCAGGCGGAAAGATACCGCGCAGCCTCGCCGATATTGACGCGGCTGCGGTCGAACACGCCGCAGGCCTTGCAGTTGCGCATGATGATGTTCACCGCCTCGCGGTTCTCGTCCAGAAACACGCAGCGCGCCGCGCCGCGGCTCAGTGCTTCAATGCCAAGCTGGCCGCTGCCCGCATACAGGTCCAGCACCCGTGCGCCGGGCAGGTCGAACTGGACGATGCTGAACATCGCCTCCTTTACCTGCGAAAGGGTGGGCCGGGTCACGTCGGTCCCCGGCAGAGCCTCCAGACTGCGGCCCCGGGCTTCTCCTGCGATCACGCGCATGTTCTTTCTCCTCCTCCTTGCAGCCGGAAGATGTGGCTGCAAACACGTTTTTTGTATCACTTTATTATCACCCAACTGCATATTCTTGTCAAGGGCCGCGCGTTGCGCCGTCTGGCGGTTTGTGCTACAATAAAACCGGCAGCGCCGGGCTTTTGCGGCGCATTCTGGCATAAAAGGAGAGTATTCCCATGAAAGTTCTGCTCATCAACGGCAGCCCGCACGAAAAAGGCTGCACCTATACCGCCCTTTCGCTCATTGCAAAGGAACTGAACGATGCCGGTGTGGACACTGAGATCCTGCATGTCGGCGGAAAACCTGTGGGCGGCTGCATCGGCTGCGGCGGCTGTGCCGCAGGCAACGGCTGCGTGTTTGGCGGCGTGGTCAACGAGGCCATCGAGAAGGCCAAAACTGCCGATGGCTTCGTGTTCGGCAGCCCGGTGCACTATGCATCCGCATCCGGCAACATGACCAGCTTCATGGACCGCCTTGCCTACGCAGGCGGCAGATATCTGGCCTACAAGCCTGCCGCCATCTGCTGCTCGGCCCGCCGTGCAGGCACCACCACCACGCTGGACCAGCTGGTAAAGTACCCGCAGTTCTTCCACATGCCGCTGGTGAACGGCTCCTACTGGGCCATGGTGCACGGCTCCAATGCCGAGCAGGTGCTGCAGGATGCCGAGGGCTGCGCCGTAATGCAGGAGCTGGGCCGCAACATGGCATGGCTGCTGCACTGCATCGAAGCAGGCAGGGCCGCAGGCTTTGAACACCCGCAGAACCCCAAGCGCCCCATGACCAATTTTATCCGCTGATCGGAAAATCAATTTCTGATTCTGATCCAGAGGCTCAGAACAGTCCGTAAGCTGCTCTGAGCCTCTTTTTCTTTGCAGTCCACGCCATTTCGTGCCAAAAACAGCAAAAAACCTTTTTCAAAGCGCCTTCCGCTTCTTTTTTCGTTCATAAGTTTGTGTTACTATAAGATGTAAAGTGATTTTAGCAGGATGGAGACCCTTGTATGGAACACTACGATTGGAACGAAGGCTGGCTGTTCACGCCCCGGTTCGACCCGGCACTGGTGCGGCCGGAGTGCGGACTGGAACTGGAACCGGTGCGCATCCCCCACACTGTGCGGGTGCTGCCCTACAATTACTGCAACGAAAATGAATACCAGTGTCTGTGCGGCTACCGGCGGGAGTTTTTTGCACCCAGAGAGTGGGCAGGCCGCACTGTTCTGCTCACCTTTGGTGCTGTTGCCCATGACGCGACCGTGTTCTGCAACGGGCGGCGGCTGTTCCACCACGCCTGCGGCTACACCGCCTTCACGGTAGATCTGACCAGCGCTTTGCATCTGGGTCAGAAAAACGTGGTGGCTGTGCGCTGCGACAGCCGTGAGGATCTGAACATTCCTCCCTTTGGCGGGCAGATCGATCACCTGACCTACGGCGGCATCTACCGTGCCGTCAGTCTGGACATCAAGGAGCCCGCTTACCTGCGGGATGTGTTCATCGAGGCAAAGGCCGAGGGCGATTTCCGCATCTATACCTCCACCGTGGGTGAGACGGTAGGCTGCACACTGCAGGCCGAGATCCGCAGCCCCTCCGGCAGCCGCGCCGCCTACAGCGGCGAGCTTTCGCTGCCCATCACCGGCGTGCTGAACGGCGTGCACCCGTGGAGCATCGAGCATCCCACCCTGTACACCCTCACGGTGCAGCTGATCCGTCCCGGCTCTGCCGGTCTGCCGGACCGTGTGCTGGACGAAAAGACGATCCGCTTCGGCTTCCGCACCGTGCAGTTCGTGGCAGGCGGGCTGTACCTGAACGGTCAGCGCGTGGAGCTGCGGGGCCTGAACCGCCACCAGAGCTACGCCTATCAGGGCTATGCCATGCCGGACAGCATCCAGCGGCTGGATGCTCAGATCCTGAAAAAAGACCTTGGCTGCAACGCAGTGCGCACCAGCCATTCCCCCCAGAGCCCGGCATTTCTGGATGCCTGCGATGAGCTGGGCCTGCTGGTGTTCACCGAGATGCCCGGCTGGCGGTACATCGGCGACGAGAGCTGGAAGGCGCAGGCTTTGCAGAACTGCCGCGAGATGGTATGCCAGTGCCGCAACCACCCCAGCATCTTTTTGTGGGGTGCCCGTGTGAACGGCAGCGCCGACGACGAAGCGTTTTATAAGCGCACCAACGAGGCCATCCACCGGCTGGACCCCACCCGCCCCACGGCGGGCGCGCGGAACCACCGCAAGAGCCAGCTGCTGGAGGATGTTTACGCCTACAACGATTACTCTTACCGTGGGCGCGGTGCCGCCTGCGAAGCCCGCGCCGCGGTGACTTCCGATCCCCGCAAGGGCTACCTCATCAGCGAATTCGGCGGGCAGCAACTGCCCACCAAGCCCTTTGACGACGAGACCCACCGGCTGGTGCAGGCTCTGCGCTATGCCGCCGGGATCAACGATTCCATTGCGCAGCAGGGCGTGGCCGGCAGCTTTGGCTGGTGCATGGCCGATTACAACACCCACCGGGAATTTGGCAGCGGCGACCGCATCTGCTACCACGGTGTGATGGATATGTTCCGCAACCCGAAGCTTTCGGCGGCGGTATATGCAAGCCAGAAAACGCCGCGTTCCCCCTCGGACATCGTGCTGGAAGTCTCTTCCGGCATGGCACTGGGCGACCTGCCCGGCGGCGTTCCCACGGCCTGCTGGGTGTTCACCAACGCCGAAAGCGTGCGGCTGTACCGCGGCAACGACTACATTGCCGAGTTCACGCCTGACCGGCACGGCCGTTTTGCCGCCATGACGCATCCGCCCATTGAGATCAACGATTTTGTGGGTTCTCTGTTGGAAAAGTACGAGGGCATGGACCCGGCCTCCGCCCAGATGGCAGCCGCTATCCTGAACGAGATGCGCCGGGATGCCATGGAACTTTCGCCGCTTTCCAAGGCGCGGATGCTTTCGCTGCGGCTGAGCTGGAACGAGGTAGCCCGCATGTATTACAAATACATCGGCGTGCTGGGCACACCGTGCGCAGCCTACCGTTTTGAAGCCGTGTGGCATGGCCGCACCGTGCGCACCGTGGTGCGGGAACCGGTGCAGAGCGTCCGGCTGGAATGCACCGTGCACAACCCCATCCTCACCGACGGCCCCACCTGGGACTGCGCCGCTGTCAGCCTGCGCGCCATCGACCAGAACGGCAGCCTGCTGCCCTACTGCGGCGAAGCCGTTCAGCTGAGCGTGGACGGCCCGCTGAAGATCATTGGTCCCAGCGTGGTGCCGCTGCGCGGCGGCATGGCGGGCACCTACCTTGCCACCACCGGCGAAGCGGGCCGCGCCGTGCTGCACTGCCGCATGGAGGGTGCGCTGGATACCGATGCCGTGGTGACCATCCGTTGCCGGGAAGCTTAATTTCCGTCCCTTCATGATAGATTTGCACTCTGTTCAAAATTTCATCATGGTTGACTGGTATCCTAAGAACTGTAAAATAACGGCGGGCGCGCCCGCTTTGATTCCAAAACAAAGGATGCAGGAGTTATGAGAGAAAAATTCCGTCAGTTTATGATCGGCCGCTACGGTACCGATGGCCTGAACCAGTTTTTGAGCATCGCGTCCATCGTGCTGCTGCTGATCTCGCTGCTCACCCGCTTCAGCCTGTTCACATGGCTGGGTCTGGTGCTGCTGGTGCTGTGCTACTACCGCTCGCTCAGCCGCAACATTTCCAAGCGCACGGAGGAGAACTACCAGTACTATGCCCTGAAGGACCGCGTAGACCGTAAGTTCCGCGGTCTGAAGGATCAGTGGGCCAACCGCAAGCTCTACCACTACTACCGCTGCCCCAAGTGCCGCCAGAAGCTGCGTGTGCCCCGTGGCCGCGGCCGCATCCAGATCTCCTGCCCGCGCTGCGGCACCCAGTTCATCAAAAAGAGCTGAGCGGCCATGTTTGGTTATGTTGTGCCCAATCAGGCCGCGCTTTCGGACGAAGCACAAAAGCGCTACCGCACCGCCTACTGCGGGCTGTGCCGCCGCATCGACGCACTGCACGGCCTGCGGGGCCGCTTTACGCTGAGCTATGACCTCACCTTCCTGAACCTGCTGCTGTGCAGCCTGTACGAGGGCGAGACCGAAGCTTCTTCCGGCCACGACCGGTGCCCCATCCACCCCTTGGGCGGTGTGGAATGGCGGGCGGCCTCCCCCACCGATTACTGTGCAGATCTGAGCGTAGCCTTGCACTACTACAACGCCGAGGATAAGTGGAAGGACGACCGCAGCCTGCTGGGCCTTGGATATGAAAAGCTGCTTACCGGCTGTAAGCTGGCTGCCGAGAGCCGCTGGCCCCGTCAGTGCAGCGCCATCCGCACCTGTCTGGACAGGCTGGCAGAATATGAAGCTGCCGGGAGCGAAGATCTGGATGCCGTGTCCGGCTGCTTTGGCGAGCTGATGGCAGAGCTGTTCGACTACCGGCAGGATCACTGGTCGCCGGAGCTGCGCAGCATCGGCTTCCATCTGGGCAAGTTCATCTACCTGCTGGATGCCTATGACGATCTGGAGCATGACCAGCGCAAGGGGGCCTACAATCCGCTGAAAGCACTCAGCCAGCAGCCCGGCTATGAGGAAGAGATGAAAGAGATCTTTGAGCTGCTGCTGGCGCAGTGTGCCCAGAGCTTTGAACGCCTGCCCTGCGTGGAGGACGCAGACCTGCTGCGCAACATCCTTTACTCCGGCGTATGGCTCAAATACAACTGCAAAACAGCCAAGCAGGCCCGCAGCCGTGGCTGAATGGCGGCTTTGTCTTGATTTTTCCACGGCAATACGGTAGACTATAAACATTGCGCGGCACTGTGGCTGCGCGAAATGAGACGTGAGGAAGTATATCCATGAGAGACCCCTATGAGGTGCTGGGCGTTTCGCGCGGCGCAAGCGATGACGAGATCAAAAAAGCATACCGCGCCAAGTGCAAGCGCTGGCACCCGGACCTGAACCCCAACGATCCTACCGCCGAGGAGCACTTCAAGGAAGTGCAGGCGGCTTACGATGCCATTACCAAGGGCGAGACCGGCCCCCAGATGGGCGGAAATCCCTACGGCAGCTACCAACAACAGGGTTACGGCCAGCAGAACTACCAGCAGCAGGGTTATCAGAACGGTTACGGCGGTTTTGACGGATTCGATGGCTTTGACCCGTTCGGTTTCGGGTTTGGCTTTGGCGGCTACCAGCAGGGTTACGGCCAGCAGGGCGCAAGCTATTCCGGCTCCGACAGCCCGGAGATGCAGGCCGCCCGCAACTTTGTGGCCAATGGCCGCTATGCGGAGGCCCGCCGCGTGCTGGACGGCATGACCGGCCGCAATGCCCGGTGGTATTATCTTTCCTCCCTCGCAAATCAGGGCTTGGGCAACCGCATCGATGCGCTGCAGGATGCCCGCCGTGCCGTGCAGCTGGACCCGGGCAACACCGAGTACCAGATGCACCTGCGCCGGATGCAGAACCCCGGCCAGACCTACCGCACCACACAGGCCACCTACACCAGCCCCGGCGGCCTGATGCAGTGGTGCTGGAGCATGATCCTGCTGAACCTGCTTTGCAACTGCTGCTGCGGCGGCTGGGGCTTCCGGTTCCGCATGTGATCCCGTTTTTCTCATAAGATACAGCAAGACCCCGCACCAGAAGGTGCGGGGTCTTGTTTTTGCTTTATGGCATCACTTTACGGTGATGTTGCGGCTGATCTTGCTGCAGGAGTAATTGCCGCCGATCTCTGCCGTCTGCACATAGGTGCCCGGCTCTGTGGGCAGCTCGCTGGTGGCATCACAGCCCCAGCCGGACTTCTTGTAACTGTAGCGGATCTTATCGGTGGGCACCACCTGACCATCCACTTCCAGCACAGCCGCTTCATTGAAGCTTTGCAGCTCTACGGCGGTCATGGGCTTTTCGGCCTGCTGTGCCCAGTACATGCGCACGCCGTTTGTCTTGGGCTTGATCTTGAACATGGCAAAGCCTGCCGTGTTCATATCGCTGCTTTCCAGCGCCAGTGCACCGGCCACATAGTTGCCGGCATCCACCGGCTGCTCGTCCAGATAAATGCGGCTGAACGCGCCCTCCGGCAGATACTTGCGGATCAGGTTCAGCGCAAGGCGCAGGCCGTTGGACACCTGATCGATGGTAGGCACATAGAAGTGCAGTACATCCATCACCGAGACGGCCTCATCGGCCACCCGCAGCAGCACGCTGACATCGTTGCCGTCGATCAGCTGCTTGAGGTAGTTGTACACATTGAACTCTTCCGCCTGATCCGGTGTCTTGGACATCTTCTTGGGCAGCGGGATCATCTTGAGCAGCGTGCGGATCTTATCCGACAGCACCAGCGTCACATAACCATTCGCTTCGCCGCCAACGCCCACCACAACACCGATATACTGGGTATCGGCAGGGTTGGTCTGCACCTCCAGCTTGTAGTTGGAGCCATAAACAAGGTCGCCCGTGGCTTTGAGCCGGATGGAAACCATATCATTCTGCTGCTCCAGCGCTGCATTTTCCTGCGGCAGAGCTGCTGCGGCAAACACCGGCGTTGCTGCCGCGCTGAGCATGAACACTGCTGCCAGTGCAAGAGCTATCAATCGTTTGGCCTTCATTGCTTAAGACCTCCTTATTCTGTAAAGGGATCGCACAGCCGCGCCCCACGGCACACTGCGTCGGGAACCGGCATGATACCATGCCTGTTGTACCTCGATTTTACCGCAAAACGCTGTTTGGTCAATAACGTGATTCAAGTAATTCAATTTTTTTATATTTTATGCAAAAAAGAGGAACCTGCCCTCTTCCAGCGGTTTCTCTCTCAAGTTCATTCATCAATAAAATATTCCGGGTGGACGCTGCGGGCCTGCGCCACCGACTGCTTATACCGGCTCAGGTGGCTTTCCAGCGCTTCGCTCACGTCGTCCGCGCTGCCGTGCAGCAGTGCTTCCAGAATTGCCGTGTGCGAGGAGCAGACCGACTTGTTTTCCTCGGTCTGCAGGCTGAACTTGCGGATGCGCTCCACATGCTGCAGGCTGGCCAGCATGTGGTCGTAGTGAGCTTCCATGCCGCACAACTCAAAGGATTTGCGGTGGAATGCATTATCCAGCTCCAGCATACGGGCAGTGCGGTCCGGCTGGCTCATATCCGCTTCCAGCACACGGTATGTCTCAATGTTGCTGCGGTATTCTTCCTCCTGCCGGGGTGTCACATGGCCGCGCAGCCGGTTCAGGATCTCTTTTTCCAGTGTATAGCGGGCAAACTGCTCCATCTCCATCAACTTCAGGTTGATGGGTGCCACATGGGTGCCGCTCTGCGGTTTGATGTCCACCATGCGGGCCAGATTGAGCATCAGCAAAGCCTCCCGCATGGGCGTGCGGCTGATGCCCAGCTCTTCGGCCAGCTCCCGGTCATTCAGCGGATCACCGGGCTTCAGCTCCATCGTGATGATCCGGCTGCGGATCGTCTGGTATGCCGTTTCGCGCGCACTCAGTAATGGCATGTGGTCTCTCTCCCTTCAACCTCCGGTGTAAAGCAAAAATTGATATACTAGTATTGAAGTTATCAAGACCATATTACCCAACCACAGGGCGGCTGTCAAGTGTGGCTGCAACTAAAAATCGCCAACATTTTTCTCTGTTTTGTCAAGACAGGCCTCATGGCAGCACAAAAGCCCTCCGGGTGAAGGGCTTTTGCTGCGTTTACTTTTTAGCGGAACGGTACACCACCGGCACCCACACAAAGGCCACGGCCAGACCGCACACCACATCAATGATGGAGTGCTGCTTGGTGAACACGGTGGACACACAGATCAGTGCAGCCCACACCCAGGCCAGAATTTTCAGGGCCGGGCGCTCCTTTGCCAGCTTGCTGTGGCTGAACGCCAGTGCCATGCAGGCCGAGCTTTGGCAATGGATGGACGGGCACACATTGACCGAGGCGTCCGCCCTCCAGATCAGCTGCATGATGCTCATTGCAATGTTGCTGCGGCCCACCGCATCCACTGTGGGGCGGATATCCAGACCGTTGGGCAGCAGCATGTACAGGATCAGGCAGAAGGTCATGCCGGAAAACATGGTCAGGCAGAGCTTATCGTAGCTTTGGGTGTCGCACCACCACAGCAGGGCCGTCACACCAGCCAGCAGCACAAACCAGCTGCAATACGGAAAGATGAACCACTCATTGAAGGGGATCCGATCATCAAGCGGGGCGTGGATGATATATTTGGGATCTTTGATGGTCAGATCCAGCCAGAAGAACCAGATCAGATACACCACCCAGTACAGCTGGAACCACAGGTGCGGGCGGCGCCGGCTCCACAATTGTTTGGGATTCATGGTATTTCTCCTATATTTTCAATATGATAAGATATGATTATACCACATCACGCCATCTTGCGCAAACCTTTCCGGTGCGATAAAATAAAAAGAGTGTTGTAAACTTGCGCTCTGTTTTTGAGCGTACCTATTATAAAAGGAGCCATTATGTTGCAAAGCTTTCCCCTTGTCCGCCTTGCCGCGCTGGATCTGGACGGCACCCTGCTGAACCGGAACAACGAGGTCACCCTTGCCACCCGTCAAGCCATTGCCCGCGCTGTAGAGCATGGCGTGGTGGTGGTGCCCGCCACAGGCCGTCCGCTGGCCAGCCTGCCGCCTGTTGTGGCAAAGCTGCCCGGCATCCGGTATGCCATCACCTCCAACGGTGCCGCCGTGTGGGACCTTGGCGATGACCCCATGGGTGCTGTGCACAGCCGCTATGCCAATGCCGCCCAGCGCCATACCAGTGAGCCCGCCTGCCTGCTGCACCGCCTGATGCCGACAGAAGTGGCACGGGAAGCTTTTGACCTGTTCCAGCAGTACGATGGCGAGCTGAGCGTATTCAGCGACGGCCTTGCCATCAAGACTCCGGAGGGCATTGCAAAGCTCACCTCCCGCACCGCCCACTTTCTCTCCTCCGAGGCGCGGCAGAACCTGACCGACGGCCGCTTTACCGTCATTCCCGGCATCGAGAGCTGGATGTCCCGCCATGCGCACGAGATCGAAAAACTGTGCATGTTCTTCGACAGCACCGAAAAGACCGCCGCTGCCCTGCCAAAGTTTCAGGCTATCCCGGGCGTGGCCGTGGTGCAGGGTTCGCCGGATAACATTGAAGTGACCGCTGCCGGTGTGGATAAGGGCAGTGCCCTGCTGGCTCTGGCCGACCTGCTGGGCATCCCCCACGAGAACACCCTTGCCGTGGGCGACAGCGAGAACGACCGCGCCATGCTGGAAAAGGCAGGGATCGCCGCTGTTATGGCCAACGGAATGCCCCAGATCAAGGCCATTGGCAGCATTGTGAGCGAAGCCGACTGCGACCACGACGGCGTTGCAGAGCTGTTCGGCAGGCTTGGTATTTGAGCAAACAGGGGCAAAACGGCCCTGCTTTTCAGGTCATTCGTCATTTTTGTGCAATGTATACAAGCTCTTATGCAAAACATTGTGCTTGTTGAGCATTTCCAAACTCATTTCCGTCGTTTATACTAATAATATGAGCGCACAGTGGGTGCACCATGCCCAAACGGCAGCCCACGCGCACCAAGAGAGTTCAAACTAAAAGGAGAAATGCATTTATGAATCCCATCGTAGAAAAGGTCTATCAGATCGGCATTATCCCTGTTATCGCTTTTAACAGCGTTGATGAAGCCCTGCCCCTGTGCAAGGCTCTGGCTGACGGCGGTCTGCCCGCAGCTGAGGTCACCTTCCGTACCGCATGCGCTGAGGAGTGCATCCGCAAGATCCACGAGGAGATGCCCGAGATGCTGCTGGGCGCAGGCACTGTCCTGACCACCGAGCAGGCTGACCGTGCAATGGCAGCTGGTGCTTCCTTCATCGTTGCTCCCGGCTTCGATCCCGAAGTCTGCAAGCACGTTATCGACAAGGGCGGCATCATGATGCCCGGCACCTGCTCTGCAGGCGAGATGCAGCAGGCTATGAACATGGGCTGCGAGGCCCTGAAGTTCTTCCCCGCTGAGGCAAACGGCGGTGTCGGCATGCTGAAGAACATCGGCGCTGCCCTGAAGAGCGCACGCTGGATGTGCACCGGCGGTGTCAATGCAAAGAACGTCAACGATTATCTGGGCTATGACCAGATCTTTGCTGTGGGCGGCACCTGGATGTGCAAGAGCGACGTGATCAAGGCTGGCGACTGGGCAAAGATCACCGCTCAGAGCAAGGAAGCGGTTGACACCATGCTGGGCCTGAAGCTGATGCACGTCGGCATCAACACCGAGAACGAGGAAGAGGCCATGAAGATGGCAAACCTCATCGGCAGCCTGCTGAACATGAAGGTCGCTCCCGGCAACTCCAGCATCTTTGTCGGCAACAAGGAGTTCGAGATCATGAAGAAGGTCGGCCGCGGCACCAATGGCCACATCGCCATCGGCTGCAACAACGTGGATCGTGCCATCTATCACCTGTCTCAGCGCGGTGTCAAGTTCGATCTGGACAGCAAGGTCGTGAAGAACGGCAAGACCATCGCCTGCTACTTTGCAGACGAGATCGGCGGCTTCGCATTCCACCTGGTTCAGGCCTGAGCTCCGGCTCCCCTATCCGTGAAAGCCCTGCTGCGCCGGGGATGCCCCGCAGCAGAAGGTCATAAACACCTGTAAATAAAAGGAGAATAACCAATGAAAGTCGTTACTTTTGGCGAACTGATGGTTCGTCTGCAGCCGTTCAACTACGAGCGTTTCGTTCAGGCTAACAGCCTGGAGTTCACCTTCGGCGGCGGCGAGGCAAACGTTGCTGTTTCTCTGGCCAACTACGGTCTGGACGCAGCCTTCGTCACTAAGCTCCCCGCACACGCAATCGGTCAGGCCGCTGTCAACAGCCTGCGCCGTTACGGCGTTGACACCAGCATGATCACCCGCGGCGGCGATCGCGTTGGCATCTACTACAACGAGAAGGGTGCTTCTCAGCGTGGTTCCGTCTGCATCTACGACCGTGCCAACAGCGCCATCCAGCTGGCTCAGCCCTCCGACTTTGATTGGGATAAGATTTTCGAGGGCGTGGACTGGTTCCACTTCACCGGCATTACCCCGGCTCTGGGTGCAAATGTTGTTGAGATCTGCCTGGAGGCCTGCAAGGCTGCTAAGGCTCACGGCGTGAAGATCAGCTGCGACCTGAACTACCGCGGCAAGCTGTGGACCCGCGAGCAGGCTCGCGAGGCTATGACCAAGCTGTGCGAGTACGTTGACGTGTGCATCTCCAACGAGGAGGACGCAAAGGACGTGTTCGGCATCGAGGCCGAGGCTACCGATATCTATGGCGGCAAGCTGAATGCTGAGGGCTACAAGAGCGTGGCTAAGCAGCTGGCTGACAAGTTCCACTTCGAGAAGGTCGCTATCACCCTGCGTGAGAGCCACAACGCTTCCGAGAACGGCTGGAGCGCAATGCTGTACGATGTTGCTTCCAATGAGTACTGCTTCTCCAAGAAGTACGAGCTGAAGATCATCGACCGCGTTGGCGGCGGTGACTCCTTCGGCGGCGGCCTGATCTACGCTCTGCTGAACGGCAAGAGCACTCAGGATGCTGTTGAGTTCGCTGTTGCTGCTTCTGCTCTGAAGCACTCCATCGAGGGCGACTACAACATGATGACCGTGTCCGAGGTCGAGAAGCTGGCTGGCGGCGACGGTTCCGGCCGTATCCAGCGCTAATTGCAGGAAGGAGTCCACAATGGATATCCGCTACTCCTGCAACCAGAAGGATTTCAAGCGCTATACCACCGAGGAAATGCGGAACGAAATGCTCATCACCGGCCTGTACAAGGCCGATGAGGTCGTTGCTGTGTACAGCCATGTGGACCGTATGGTCACGCTGGGCTGCATGCCGGTGCACGAGACCGTGTCCATCGACAAGGGCATCGACGTGTGGGCAAACTTCGGCACCCACTACTTTCTGGAGCGCCGCGAGATCGGCATGTTCAACATCGGCAAGGATTCCACCGGCATCGTGGTGGCCGACGGCGTGAAGTACGAGCTGGGCTACAAGGACTGCCTGTACATCACCAAGGGCACCAAGGAAGTCACCTTTGCTTCCGCCGACCCGGAGCATCCCGCCAAGTTCTACATGGTATCCGCTCCCGCACATTGCTCTTACGAGACCCGCCTGATCAAGATGGCCGATGCAAACCATCGTCCTCTGGGCAGCGTCGAGACCTGCAATAAGCGCACCATCAATCAGTTCATCCACCCGGATGTGCTGAAGACCTGCCAGCTGAGCATGGGTATGACCGAACTGGAATCCGGTTCCAACTGGAACACGATGCCCAGCCACACCCACGAGCGGCGCATGGAAATTTATACCTACTTTGAACTGCCCGAGGGGCAGGTGGTGTTCCACATGTGCGGCGAGCCTACCCAGACCCGCCACATCGTGATGCACAACGAGGATGCTGTCATCAGCCCTTCCTGGAGCATTCACAGCGGCGTAGGCACCTCGAACTATACGTTTATCTGGGCAATGGGCGGCGAGAACATGGAGTTTGACGACATGGACAACATCGCTACCACTGACCTGCGCTAAAAAGCACCATACACAAGCCCCGTACCGGGTCCACCGGTACGGGGCTTTTTGCTAAAAATTTAACTTGAACCCTCTCCGTCATTGCTGCGCGATGCCACCTCTCCCGAAGGGCGAGGTTTTTATCCATCTTTCCTCAACGTATCTAAAAGCTCCCCCTTCGGGAGCTGGCTGCGAAGCAGACTGAGAGGGTTATTTAACTTGAGAAGGAGAAAATCATGGATCTTTCCGCTTTCAACCTGCAGGGCAAGGTGGCTCTGATCACCGGCGGTGCCCACGGCATCGGTTTTTCCATCGCCGAAGGCATGGCCAAGTGCGGTGCCGCCATCTGCTTCAACTGCTCTTCCGAAGCAAGCCTTGAAAAGGGCCTTGCAGCATACAAGGCAGCCGGCATCGACGCACACGGCTATGTGGCAGACGTGTCCGACGAGGACGCCGTGAACGCCATGGTTGCAAAGATCAAGGCCGAGGTGGGCCCTGTGGACATTCTGGTAAACAATGCCGGTCTGATGAAGCGCGTGCCCATGATCGAGATGAGCCACGCCGACTTTATGCGGGTCATCGACGTGCATGTAGGCGGTGCCTTCAACTGCTCCAAGGCCGTTCTGCCGGACATGATGGAAAAGCGCGAGGGCAAGATCATCAACATCTGCTCCATGATGAGCGAGCTGGGCCGCGAGACCGTCTCTGCCTACGCCGCCGCCAAGGGTGCACTGAAGATGCTCACCAAGAACATCGCTTCCGAGTACGGCGAGTACAACATCCAGTGCAACGGCATGGGCCCCGGCTACATTGCCACCGCCCAGACCGCACCTCTGCGGGAGGTGCAGCCGGACGGCAGCCGCCACCCCTTCGACCAGTTCATCACCGCCAAGACCCCCGCAGGCCGCTGGGGTGAGCCGGACGACATGGTGGGCCCCTGCGTGTTCCTTGCAAGCCACGCTTCCGACTTTGTGAACGGCCAGATCCTGTACGCCGACGGCGGCATTCTGGCTTACATCGGCCGCCAGCCCAAGTAAAGCCATTTGGGTGCTGCGCCTTCCTTAATCTTCCGACCAGACAGCTCTGTGCAGGCCAAAGTCTGCATGGAGCTGTCTTTTTACGAAGCGGCAAGCGGCCTTTCCTACAAAACTTTGCTTCATGTTAACTCATGTTAAACTGTTCCAATTTCATGTCAAATTGGTAACAGTTCCTGTTTCATCGTTCAAAATGCACATAGACGTCTTGATTTTTTGTCGAAATTCCCGTATAATCGTCTTCATCATCCATCACACCCTGTTGGTTGATCTGAATACGAAGAAATTTCAAAGGAGTATATTTCACATGAAACTCAAGAACATTGCGATCGTTGCTGCCGCTGCAGCACTGGCTGTTGGCATGACCGCCTGCGGTTCTTCTGCATCCTCCACCGCCGCTTCCTCTTCTGTGGCTTCTTCTGCTGCCGCTTCTTCCGAGGCTGCAAGCTCTGAGGCCGCTTCCAGCGAAGCAGCTGAGCCCACCACCGCTGAGTACACTGTGTACAACACCACCGGTTCTACCGTCACCGAGCTGTACCTGTACGATGCAGGCAGCGACGAGAAGGGCGACAATCTGGCCGGCGAGAACGGTCTGGCTGACGGTGAGAACATCGTCATCACCCGCGACGTGGAGGCCGACAAGCAGTCCGACGTGACCTACATTCTGGAGTTCACCACCGAGGACGGCCAGACCCAGAGCTTTGAGACCCTGCACTACGAGGTCGCTCCCATCTCCCTGCTGAGTGTGGATGCCGCTGCAGGTGCTACCCCCATCGCTTTTACTGCACCGGAAAAGTAAAAACTGTTTCATCCTTGCAAAACGGGAAAGTCTGCGGGCTTTCCCGTTTTATTTTTTGCCAAAAGAGGGCTGAGGCTGTCATTTTCCCTTGTAATCACGCCAAAAATCCGCTATCATAGACGCAAATACGTTCCCTTGCGGCATAAAGGGAGTAAAGGAGTGGATTTTCTTATGGCAGAAAAAGAGATCAAGGGCATCAAAAAGTTTTTTGAAGAATTCAAGGCCTTTGCCATGCGCGGCAATGTGCTGGATATGGCAGTCGGCGTTGTCATCGGCGGTGCCTTTACCGCCATCGTCAACTCACTGGTGAACGACATCATCAACCCCTCCATCGGCCTGTTTTTCAACGCCGATTTCTCGGACGTCGGCATCCATGTGGGCGATGTGATGATCGGCATCGGTTCCTTCATCAATGCCATCATCAACTTCCTCATCGTAGCATTCGTGCTGTTCGTGGTCATCAAGACCATCAACGCCCTGCACAAGAAGCCCGCAGAGCCTGCTGCACCGGCAGCCCCCACCACCAAGGTGTGCCCCTACTGCCAGAGCGAGATCTCTATCAAGGCAGTGCGCTGCCCCCACTGCACCAGCAAGCTGGAGGGCTTCCCGGAGATCAACAATTAAATTTTGAATGGCCTCCGCTTTGCTCTGGCCATATTCAGCGGAATCATTTTCTAAATTACAAATCGGGAAAGTCTGCGGACTTTCCCGATTTGTTTTTTCACCCGCGGAGCCGCAAAGGCAAACAGCATAATCAACGCAAAACCTCCCTGCCCGGCCGCAGTCGCTGCGGTTCCAGAGCAGGGAGGTTTTACTTTATCCGGGAAAATGTGGAAAATCAGTCCGGTGAAGCTTTACTTGACCTTGGTCAGGTCTGCCAGCTTGTGGAAGATCTCGGTGTTGTCAAACACGCCGCCGAACTTCTCCGCACCCACGCCGTTGGCGTAGACGTTCACCATGGCACCGGTGTGGGCGTAGGTGGTATGATCCATGCCGGACTTGTGGTTGATGGTGTGGCAGATTGCCATGCTGAAGGGGATGTAGGTGCCGTACAGCTCATAGTCCTGCTGAGACATGTCCTTCTGGCTGGCAGAGCCGACCTTCAGGGTGCGCTCGTAGGCGGTGCGCAGGTTCTGCACCTCGTAGTCGGTCAGCAGCAGCTTGCCGGCGTTGGCGGCATCCGGGTCGGTGGGCAGGGTCAGGCCGAAGTTTGCCTTCACATCCTGCATGGCAGCTTCAAAGGGGGTCTTGTTGGCGATGTAGTTCTGCACATAGGTGGAATCAAACTTTGCGTAGGACATCTTCTGGTGGGTCAGGTTCGTCAGGAAGGTGTCGTAGTTGGTGGTCTTGTAGCCAATGGCCATACCGCCGGTCTCGTGGTCGGCGGTGACGAGGATCAGGGTCTCGTTGGGGTGCTTGTTCTGGAACTCCACGGCAGCCTGCACGGCGTTGCTCATTTCCAGCACATCGTGGATGGAAGCAGCGGCATCGTTTGCATGGCAGGCCCAGTCGATCTTACCGCTCTCGGTCATGAGGAAGAAACCCTTGGGGTTATCCAGCAGCTCGATGCCCTTTTTCACGTAGTCGGTCAGCTGCCACTCGCCTGCGGCGGCATCCATGGCGTAGTTCATGGCCTTGCCGTCGGCCAGATTTTCGGCAATGATCAGGGTCTTGCCTGCGCCTGCGGTCAGTGCAGCAGCACCCGCCTGCGTGGTGACGACATTGTAGCCTGCCTGAGCAGCCACCTCGTGGTTGTTGGGGCCGGTGCCGTCGCCGTTCACCTTCTGGAACTCGCCGCCGGCAAAGTATTCAAAGCCGGAGTTTGCCAGCTCTACGCCGATCTGGTAGTAGTTCTTGCGGGTCTTCTGATGAGCGTAGAAGGCGGCGGGAGTGGCGTGGTCGATATTGACCGAGGAGATGATGCCCACCTTGTAGCCCTTCTGGGCGTGCAGCTTTTCGGCAATGGTCTCATAGGGCACATCGCGGGTCCACGGGCACATATTGATGACACCACTCTCGGTCTTGTGGCCAGTGGCGATGGAGGTTGCTGTGGAAGCGGAGTCCGGGCAGAAAGAAGTGCTGTCGTAGGTAGTCACACTGCCCACGGTGGGGAAGCCGGTGAAGCTCAGGTCGGCCTCGGTCACAGCGCCGTTGTTGTCCACGGTGCCCTTGTAGAAGCGGGCAGACTGGATCTGGGCAGTGCCCATGCCGTCGCCGATGAACAGGAAGATGTACTTGGGTTTCTGGAACAGGCCCAGCAGGCAGTTCTCCTCGTCGGCCGCGGCATCCGCATCCGGCTGTGCTGCGTTTGCGGCAACGGGTGCAGCAGCCATCATGCCGACGGCAGAAGCAGCTGCGCCAAACTTGAGAAAGCTGCGGCGGGAGATCTTGTTTTCTTTCATGACGTGATCCTCTCTTTTCATTCAATCAAACATTGCGGGCCTGCCTCAGGCCCCGTTTTTTATCTTTCGGGAACGTCTTTATTGTAGCGCACCGCCTTGCGGGGAAAAACCATGCCGCCGCAAAGCTTTGGTAAAACCGGTGCGGCTGCATCCGCGCCAACGTAAAAAGCCGGAAAGGGATGTAAAATCCTGCTCAAGTGCCACCACTTTTTCCACAAACGTCTCTGCAAGGGTTGAAAGATGATGGCATTTCATTGTACAATAAGAGAGTAAGTGCTTTTTTACCTTTATATAAATTGAGAGGATTTTATATGGCAGAGATCAAAGTTCTGGCACTGGATCTGGATGGCACCCTGACCAACAGCCAGAAGGAAGTTACACCCCGCACCCGCGCCGCACTGGATGCCGCAATTGCAAAGGGTGTCACCATCGTGCTGGCATCCGGCCGTCCCACCGCGGGCGTGCTGCCGCTGGCAAAGGAACTGGGGCTGGATAAAAAGGGCGGCTGCATCCTTTCTTACAACGGCGGCAAGATCATCGACTGCCGCACCGGCGAGACTTTGTACCAGAAACAGCTGGATGCCCAGTACGTACCCGAGCTGTGCGCCTTTGCCGCCGCACAGAACGTGACCATTATCACCTATAATAAAGAGGGCGTTGTCACCGAGCACCCGGACGACAAGTGGGCACTGCGCGAGTGCTTTACCTGCAAGCTGCCCATGACCGGCGTGGACGATCTGGCAAAGTATGTGGATTACCCCATCTGCAAAATGCTCATCACACTGGACCCCGCCCGCCGGGACGAGGTGTGGGCCGCCGGCAAAAAGCAGTTTGACGGCCGCATCGACCTGTACCCCTCCAGCCCGTTCTTTATTGAAGCCGTGCCGCTGGGCGTGGCCAAGGACGGCAGCCTTGCCGCCCTTTTGGAGCACATGGGCCTTGGCCGCGAAAACCTGATGGCCTGCGGCGACGGCCTGAACGACCGATCCATGATCGAGTACGCCGGTGTGGGCGTGGCCATGCAGAACGCCGAAGAGCCGGTAAAGGCCGTGGCCGACTATGTGACTGCCGCCGACAACGACCACGACGGTGTGGCCGAGGCTGTGGAGAAGTTTATTTTATAACCCTCTCTGTCTTTGCTTCGCAAATCCACCTCTCCCGAAGGGCGAGGTTTTATCCATCTAATCGTAACGTATGATAAAAGCTCCCCCTGAGAGGAAAGACTTCCCCCGGCCGGGGGAAGATGTCGCACAGCGACAAAAGGGGGAATCTGGCACGGCGTAAGCCGTGACTGAGAGGGTTTGATTCAAAAGAGAGGACAAACAAAATGCCGCGCAATCTGGTTTTATTTGATCTGGAATGGAATATCGGCTACCAGCCGTATACCTTTAATTACCATGGCGTGCAGCAGACCTTCCGGGGCGAGATCGTGGAGATCGGTGCCGTGAAGATCGACGAGGATGCCAACGTGCTGGACACCTTTTCCATCCATCTGCGGCCCCGCATCTTCCGTAAGCTGCAGCATCACATTGCTAAAGTCACCGGCCTGACGCAGGCCGATCTGGACAAGGGTGAGCCCATCGTGCAGGGCCTGCGCCGCTTTATGCAGTGGTGCGGCCCGGATGCCGAATTTGCCGAGTGGGGCATGGATGACGTACCGGTGCTCAAGCAGAACCTGTACCTGTGCAACATCGACGAATCAAAGCCCACCGTCTGGTACGACCTGCAGCAGGTGTTCCTGCGGGAGCATCCCCGCAAAGAGGGCGAGGGCATGACGCTGGAAAGCGTCGTCACCCGCTTAGGGCTGCCCATGGAGCGGCAGTTCCACGATGCCCTTTCCGACACGCTGTACACCGCCGATGTCTGCCGGATGCTCGACCTGCGGGCCGGTCTTGCGGCCTACCCCACTGAGGAGGAATCCCTGCGGGCCAGCCTGTGCCCCACCCCGGCGACTACCGGGATTTTGAGGTCTTCCACGGCTATGTGGAGCAGTACACCTGGCGCACCGACCCCAAAATTTACACCATGAGCTGCCCGGAGTGCGGCGCACCGCTCAAGCCCGATGATGTATGGTTGAAAAAGGGCAGCAACAGCTGGTACACCCTGAGCCAGTGCCCCCACTGCGCCGGCAGCAGCAATGCCGCAGGCAAGGGTGTGTTCCAGCGCTACAAGCTGGCCCGCCGCGACGGCCTGCACTGGAGCTACGCCCGCTGCCTGCAGATCCCGGACGATGCTTCTCTTGCCCGGTGGGAAAAGCAGCGCACCGCCCAGCTGGAGCGCATGAAGGCCCGCGCAGAAAAGCAGGCTGCGGAGTAAAACAGCACCGGCAGCTTCGTAGTATCCCAAGGAAGCTGTGCACAGGGCAAAAATGTCGCTTTGTGTTCATGCTTGTGTCATACAATATGGATATACTACGGATAGAGGAACCTGCGGATGGGAAAGCGCAGGCGGAAGGGATGGATGTGCACAATGAACTTTTGTCTGCGCCAGCTGGGAACGCTGGAGTTCTGGGAAACTCTGCTGGACAGTTTTGGCAACCTTGGCCCCATTGCCCCCATCGTGCTGGCCATGGTGGAGTCGTTTTTTCCGCCGCTTCTCCGCTCATTGCCATTGTGGCGCTGAATGTAGCGGCTCACGGCGGCATTCTGGGTTTTCTGTACAGCTGGGCCGGTGTGGCGCTGGGTGGCAGCATCATGTTCCTGTTCTGGCGGCGGGTGGTCAAGTGCTTCTTCTGGAAGTTTGCCTCCCGCTCGCCCAAACTGGAAAAAGCTCAGCAGTGGGTGAACCGCTTTGACACTTCGTCGCTGTTCATGCTCGCGCTGCTGCCCTTCGCGCCAAGCTCCTTTATGCATCTGGCCTTTGGCATCTCGGACTTTGACGAAAAGCGCTATCTCATTACCATGCTGCTGGGCAAGGGCGTGATGATTGCCATGATGGCAGTGTTTGGGCAGTCGCTGGTCAGTTCCATGAAGAACCCGTTGTATCTGGTGCTGGCCGTTCTGCTGTGGGGCGGGATGTACTGGGCGAGCAAACAGTTCTGCAAAAAACACAATCTGGAATAATAATTTAGAATGCCCTCCGCTTCGCTCTGGGCATATTTAGCGGAAAAATATTTTTATAATAGGGCAACAGCAGACAGCCTGCGGGCTGTCTGCTGTTGCATTTTCACAGTAATGGCCCAAAAGGTAAACTCCATCTGTTGCGCTTATTTCCTTCGGAAATGACCGCGCAACCGGAAAATATGCCGCTTGCAACTACGGCCCCTTCCGTGAAAAAGCAAACCAGCCAAGCCCGCAGGCTTGGCTGGTTTGCAATATAAAAAATAATATTTCATTATTTTATGCCCAGAGCAAAGCGGAGGGCATTTAAAATCGTTCCCTTCCCCTTGACATTCACTTTGACTGCTGTATAATATGTATGCTATCAAACAGTTTTATTTGAAACTGTTCAATGCCAAAACAACCATGAAGGACAAAACCATGATGTGTGACGAAACCAAAAACGAGTGCTGCAATCACGCCGATCCCCCTTGGGAAGGCCCACAGGTCATCCCGGCGCAGATCCGCCGGGTGGACAACCTGATCTTCCGCAAGATCAACCAGTTTGCCCGCGAAAATGACGTGGAGCAGGCCACCCCCATGCACGGGTGGATCATTGGGTATCTCTACCGCCACCGGGACACCCCCGTGTTCCAGCGGGACATTGAGCGGGAGTTCTCTATCACCCGCTCCACCGTGACCAACATCCTGCAGTTGATGGAGCGCAAGGGGTATATCGAGCGGCGCAGCGTGCCGCAGGATGCCCGGCTCAAGCAGCTGGTGCTCACCGAAGAGGGCATCTGCTTCCACGAAAAGACGATGCTCTGCTTCCACCAGACCGACGACTATGTGGCCGGGCTGCTGACAGCGGAGGAAAATACCGAGCTGCTGCGGCTTTTAAACAAGCTGCGGGATGCACTGAAATGAACCCTCTCAGGCTCGCCTTGCTCGCCAGCTCCCCCGAAGGGGGAGCTATGTGCACCATAATACAAAGGGTGATGCGTCCAATTCAAAGCAGGTCGTATCGTTCAGAGCAAGAAAAGCTCCCCCCTTTGGGGGAGCTGGCAAAGCCGACAGGCTTTGACTGAGAGGGTTTGTCAACTTGCCTAAAATCGGCTTGCTAAATTAGTAATTATGAACATTTTTTGAAACGTCTTGACAATTAAAATGTTTTGTATAAAATTGTTCTGTACCAAACAAATAAAAAGCAACAGGAGGTAACTCAGATGATCAAAAAGTTAGTGTCGCATCTGGGCGAGTATAAACGCGCCGCAGTCCTGACACCGCTCTTTGCCGCTCTGGAAGCCGTGATGGATGTGCTTTTACCCACCATCATGGCCTTTATCATCGATCAGGGCATTGAAAAGGGCGATATGAACGCCATCCTCAAGTACGGCCTGCTCACCTTTCTGGTGGCTGTGGTCGCGCTGGCGCTGGGCGTTCTGGCCGGCAAATACGCCGCCGAGGCATCCACCGGCTTTGCCGGAAATCTGCGCGATGCTATGTATGAGAACATCCAGCATTATTCTTTTTCCAACATTGATAAGTTCTCCACCGCAGGCCTTGTCACCCGTATGACCACCGACGTGACCAACGTGCAGAACGCATTCCAGATGATCGAGCGCATGTGCGTGCGCGCCCCGGTGCATCTGGTGTTCGCTTTGTTCATGGCCGTGATGATCGGCGGCCCGCTGTCGCTGATCTTCGTGGTGGCTGTGGTCTTTCTGGTGGCGGTGCTGGCAGGCATCATGGTGCCCACCTTCCACATCTTTGACCGGGTGTTCAAAAACTACGATGCCCTGAACGCTTCCGTGCAGGAAAACGTCTCCGCCATCCGCGTAGTGAAGAGCTTCGTGCGCGAGGGCTTTGAGAACGAGAAGTACACCAAAGCCTGCCAGAGCCTGTACGACCAGTTTGTGAACGCTGAGAGCCGCCTGAGCTTCAATAACCCTGCCATGCTCACCGCCGTTTACGGCTGCAACATCGCCCTGAGCTGGCTGGGTGCCAAGTACGTTCTGCATGGTGCCATCACCACCGGCCAGCTGAACGCTCTGTTCGGCTACATCATGAACATCCTCATGGCCCTGATGATGCTGAGCATGGCCTTTGTCATGATCTCCATGTCTGCCGCTTCCGCAAAGCGTATTGTGGAAGTGCTGGACGAGACCACCGACCTGCCCCCCGCAAAGCAGCCGGTGCAGCAGGTGAAGGACGGCGGCATCGAGTTCGAGCATGTCACCTTCAAGTATAAGCACGGCAGCGGCCAGCCGGTGCTGAACGATATCAGCTTTACCATCCAGCCCGGCGAGACGCTGGGCATCATCGGCGGCACTGGCAGCGCAAAATCCAGCCTTGTGCAGCTGATCCCCCGCCTGTATGATGCCGAGAGCGGCACCGTGAAGGTGGGCGGCGTGGATGTGCGGGACTACAACCTCGACGTGCTGCGCCGCGAGGTGTCCATGGTGCTGCAGAAGAACGTGCTGTTCAGCGGCACCATTCTCGATAACCTGCGCTGGGGCGACGAGAACGCCAGCGAGGAAGAGTGCATCCGTGTGGCAAAGCTTGCCTGCGCCGATGAGTTCATCGAGCGCTTCCCGAACAAATACAATACATGGATCGAGCAGGGCGGCTCCAACGTGTCCGGCGGCCAGAAGCAGCGCCTGACCATCGCCCGCGCCCTGCTGCGCAAGCCCAAGGTGCTGATTTTGGACGACTCCACCAGCGCCGTGGATACCGCTACCGATGCCAAGATCCGCAAGGCGTTCCGCGAAGAAATTCCCGGCACCACCAAGATCATCATTGCACAGCGCATTTCCTCGGTGCAGGACGCCGACCGCATCCTTGTGCTGGATAACGGTAAGATCGATGGTCTGGGCACCCACGAAGAGCTGCTCAAGACCAACGCCATCTATCAGGAAGTTTACAACAGCCAGACCCAGGGCAGCGGCGACTTTGACAAACAGGGAGGTGAACAGTAATGGCTCAGGCAAAAGAAGTTCGCGGCCCCGGCCCCCGCATGGGCGGCCCCCGGCCCAAAGTGGAAAACCCGGGCAAGCTGCTGAAGCGCATCATGGATGAGGTATTCCGGCACTATCTGCCCCATTGCATCCTTGTACTTGTCTGCATCGTGGTCAGCGCGCTGGCAAACGTACAGGCCAGTCTGTTCTTAAAGACCCTGATGGACGATTACATCGTGCCCATGACCCAGCAGCAGGATCCCGATTTTGCCCCGCTGGCTGCGGCTCTGCTGCGGGTAGGCATTATCTACGTCATTGGCATTCTGGCAGCGTGGGGCAACGCCCGCATTATGGTCAACGTGACGCAGGGCACCCTGCGCAACCTGCGCACCCAGCTGTTCACCCACATGGAGAGCCTGCCCATCAAGTATTTTGACCAGCATCCCCATGGCGACATCATGTCCGTGTACACCAACGACGTGGATACCCTGCGCCAGATGCTCAGTCAGAGCATCCCGCAGCTGGTGTCCAGCGCCATTACCATTGTTTCGGTGTTCTTCAGCATGTGCATGCTCAGCTGGCAGCTGACGATCGTTACCATGCTGATGGTGGCGCTGATGATGTTCTGCTCCAAAAAGATCACCCAGCAGTCCGGCAAATACTTCATCCAGCAGCAGCGCGACCTTGGCAAGGTGAACGGCTATATCGAAGAAATGATGGAAGGCCAGAAGGTCGTCAAGGTGTTCACCCACGAACAGAAGGCTCTGGCCGGCTTCCGCCAGCTGAACGACCAGCTGAAGGACAGCGCCAACAAAGCCAACAGCTTTGCCAACATCATGATGCCCGTCAACGCCCAGCTGGGCAATATCAGCTATGCCGTCTGCGCGCTGGCAGGCGCAGCCATGGCCGTGAGCGGCATGGGCGGCACGACCCTTGGCACGGTGGTGGCTTTCCTGAGCCTGAACAAGGGCTTCAACATGCCCATCAGTCAGGTGTCCATGCAGGCCAACAGCATCATCATGGCTCTGGCCGGTGCCGAGCGTATCTTCAAGATGATGGACGAAGAGAGCGAGACCGACGAGGGCTATGTCACGCTGGTCAACGCCAAGTATGACCGCGACGATAACCTTGTGGAAGCCACCGAGCGCACCGGCCTGTGGGCATGGAAGCACCCGCACCACGACGGCACTACCACCTACCACAAGCTGGAAGGCAGCATCACCTTTACCGATGTAGACTTTGGCTATGTGCCGGAAAAAACCGTCCTGCACGATATCAACCTGTATGGCCGTCCGGGCCAGAAGATCGCCTTTGTCGGCTCTACCGGTGCCGGTAAGACCACCATCACGAACCTGATCAACCGCTTCTACGACATTCAGGACGGCAAAATCCGCTACGACGGCATCAACATCAACAAGATCAAAAAGGCCGATCTGCGCCGTTCTCTGGGCATCGTGCTGCAGGACACCCACCTGTTCACCGGCACGGTGATGGAGAACATCCGCTACGGCCGGCTGGATGCCACCGATGAAGAGTGCATCGCCGCCGCCCGCCTTGCCAACGCGGATGGCTTCATCAAGCGCCTGCCGGAAGGCTACAACACCATGCTCACCGGCGATGGTGCCAACCTCTCGCAGGGCCAGCGCCAGCTGCTGGCCATCGCCCGCGCCGCCGTGGCAGATCCCCCGGTGCTGATCCTGGACGAGGCCACCTCCTCCATCGATACCCGCACCGAAGCGCTGGTGCAGCGCGGCATGGACGGCCTGATGTACGGCCGCACCAGCTTTGTCATTGCGCACCGCCTGTCCACCGTCCGCAATGCAGACTGCATCGTGGTGCTGGAGCAGGGCCGCATCATCGAGCGCGGCAGCCACGACGAGCTGATTGCCAAGAAGGGCAAGTATTACCAGCTGTACACCGGCAACCTTGCCGAAAACTAAGCGTTTTTCTACCTCCTCAATGAAAAAGCGACAGCGTGCATCAAATTGCGCGCTGCCGCTTTTTGTGTTATACTGGCTCTGCGGCCCTTCTCCGATCCCCCTGTCGCGGAAAGGAGGTGGTAAACATGCCTAGCTTTATCGCGTTTTTTCAGACTGTCGCAGCAGAGGTAGTAGCCTACTATTTATGCAAGTGGCTTGACAGCCTGTTCTTCAAGGGCAGCAAGCACTAATGAAAAGAAGCACCCCGGTAGAACCAGTACCGGGGTGCTTCGATTTTTACGTGGTAAACACGTTCGGCCTTATCGCGTTGCCTACCCTTATTATACGCACTTTCATGCAAAAGTCAAGAGGTTTCCAATCTGTTTTTCTACCATGTTACGTCGGAATTTTTTGTGCTTTACAAGGCTTTTCCGTTGGTTTATACTGAATGCTGAATGATTCTATCGTATTGAGGGGTTTTACACTGTGGTTTCGGAAAACAAGTTGACACTGGACATCCTGCCGCTTTCGGCAGACACAGCCCGGCTGGTGCGGGTGTACGGCACAGAGCCGTGTATCGCGCTGCCCGGCACACTGCCAGCACCGGAGGGCGGCAGCTTTGCTGTTACCGAACTGGGCGACTACTGCTTTTCCGAAAAGCCGCGCAGCCTGCCTGCGGCAGACAAGACCTGCCGCTACGAGGCGGTCCCGGACGGCACGGCGCGGCTGATTCGGGCCTTTGGGCAGACGGTGGGCGGCATCTGCCGCCGGTACGACTTCGACTTTGACGCGCCCGCTGCCGGTTCGGATGCAGACGACCTGCACCCGGTGTGTGGGAACTTTCTCGAAGAGCTGACCCTGCCGGACAGCTTACAGGTCGTCGGCAGCTGCGCATTCTACAACTGCCGCAAGCTGCGTCTGCTCACCGTGGGCACGGGCAGCCTGACCATGGGCAGCGATGTGTTTTTGAACTGCTTCGCGCTGGAGACCATCCGGGTGCAGGCCGCGCCCGGGGACTCCACCGGTCTGTTTGCCCTCGTGAACAACATCACCGAGGCCGTGCGGGCGGAGTTCCGGCCTGCCGGTGCCGCCGCGCCGCTGGCGGCGCTCTGGTATCCCGCCTACTGGGAGGATATCGAGGAGACCCCCGCCCACATCCTTCTGCACACCTTTTCCGGCCAAGGATATCATTACCGGCAGTGTTTTTTAGAGAACAAATTCCTCCCCGCAGAATACGACGCGATCTTCCCGCAGGGCCACGATGCCGACGATGCCAATGTGATGGCAATGCTCTGCTTTGACCGCCTGCGGTATCCGTGGCAGCTGACCGAAGCCGCCGCCGGGCACTACCGGGCATTTCTGGCAGCCAACACCGACCGGGTGCTGGCCCGCCTGCTGAAAGCGCAGGACCTTGACGGCATCCGCGCCCTGCTGGCGCTGGATGTGCTGGACAAAGCCGGTTTTGCGTCCGCCGCCGCCCTTGCCGCCAAGGCAGAGAACGCCGCGGCCGCCGCCCTGCTGGCGGATGCGGAGCACAAAAAGTATGCTCCTCAGCCCAAAAAGCAGCGGTACGATTTTGATTTTTAAGCAGTAAAAACCTCCTTCCGTCGTACTTCGTGCGCCAGCTCCCTCTAAGAGGGAGCCTTTGGCAGTAAGGGTAAGCTTCCGGTTTCGCCAGAGGCCCCATCCCTGAGGGGGCTGGCATCGCGCAGCGATGACTGGGGGAGTTTGCAGCGAGGCTGAGAGGGTTCTAAGTGAGGTGACACTTTTGCCCCAAACGATCCAAAAAGAAAAATTTTTTGACCCGCGCAAGCCGTTCCAGTCCCAGCGGCCGGAGACCCACGAGGAGTGGCAGGCACGCATGGGCGGCGAGGTGCTGGCGGTGGTGCGCAGCGGGCTGTATCTGGACTTCCGCTTTCTGGATATGGCGCTCAGTGCCTTGTCCCCCGCCCCGGACGAGCGCTGCCGGGTGCTGGCTACGGACGGTCAGGTCCTGTTTTATCAGCCCAGCCACCTGCTGCGGCTCTATCAGGACAATCCAAAATATCTCAACCGGTTGTATCTGCACACCATATTCCACTGCGTATTCCGACATTTGTGGCTGAAAGGCCGCCGGGAGCCGCAGCTGTGGAGCCTTGCCTGTGATATCGCAGTGGAAAACGTTATCGACAGCCTGAACCGCACCAGCGTCAAGCGCCCGCTGACCTATGTGCGCCAGAACGCCTACCAGCAGATCACCGCCGAGGAAACCGTGGTGGCAGCCGCGCCGGTGTATCGGTGGCTCACCCGGCAGACCCCCGGCGTGCTGCGCCAGCTGGAGCGGGAGTTCGTGACCGACGACCACCGCCTGTGGCCCAAGGACGCTCCCGACCAGCCCCAGCAGATGCCCACGCCGCTGCCCCAGAAAACGTGGCAGAAGATCGGGGAGCGGATGCAGACAGAGCTGGACCTGCGGGATAAGGAAGCCGGGGACGGTGCCGATGCCCTGAAGCAGCAGGTAAAAGCCGCCAACCGCAGCCGCCGCAGCTACCGGGATTTTCTGCGCCGGTTCTGCGTGCTGCGGGAGGAAGTAAAGCTGGACCCGGACGAGTTCGACCTGAACTTCTACACCTACGGCCTTTCGGTGTACGGAAACCTGCCCCTCATCGAGCCTCTGGAAAGCCGGGAGAGCAAAAAGATCGAGGAGCTGGCCCTTGTCATCGACACCAGCTACTCCACCTCCGGTGAACTGGTGCGGGCGTTCCTTGCGGAGACCTACACTCTGCTGAAAGGACAGGAGAACTTTTTCCACCGGATGAACCTGCACCTGATCCAGGCCGATAACGCCATCCGGCAGGATATCCTGATTCACAATGAGGACGAGCTGATCCACGCCATGAACCACTTTGAGCTGCGGGGCGGCGGCGGAACGGACTTCCGCCCGGCCTTTGAATACGTGAACCAGCTGTGCGCCGAGAAGAAGTTCTCGAACCTGCGGGGCCTTTTGTACTTCACCGACGGCATGGGCACCTACCCCGCCAAGCGCCCGGCCTACGACACCGCTTTTCTGTTTCTGGGGGAGCGGTTCGACGATGCCAATGTACCGCCGTGGGCCATGAAGGTGGTTCTGGATGAAGAGGAATTTACCGGTGCAGCAGCCCGCCCGCAAAGCGCCCTTGCCGACGCGCTGGCCGAAGAGGACGACCTGTACCGTGACCTGAACAATTCGTGAGGGAATTTGTTATGAATATCAAACGAGCCAAAGAAGAAATTGAACACACCGTAAAAGCCTACCTTGCCAAGGATGCTCTGGGCGAATACGCCATCCCGGCCATCCGGCAGCGTCCCATTCTGCTCATGGGGCCTCCGGGCATTGGCAAGACGCAGGTGATGGAGCAGGTAGCCCGGGAGTGCGGCGTGGCGCTGGTGGCCTACACCATCACCCACCACACCCGCCAGAGCGCCGTGGGCCTGCCCTTCATCCGCCAGCGCAATTATGGCGGCAAAGATGTCTCGGTGACCGAATACACCATGAGCGAGATCATTGCCAGCATCTACGCCAAGATGGAGGCCACCGGCCTCTCCGAGGGCATTCTGTTCATCGACGAGATCAACTGTGTGTCGGAAACGCTGGCCCCCACCATGCTGCAATTTTTGCAATGCAAGACCTTTGGCAATCAGGCCGTGCCTGCGGGCTGGGTGATCGTGGCGGCAGGCAACCCACCGGAGTACAACAAATCTGTGCGCGACTTTGATATCGTTACGCTGGACCGCGTGCGCCGCATGGACATTGAGCCGGACCTGCCCGTGTGGAAGGACTATGCCCGCGCTGCCCACATCCACAGCGCCATTTTGAGCTATCTGGAGCTGCACCCGCAGAACTTCTACCAGATCAACGCCGATGTGGACGGCACCCAGTTCGTGACCGCCCGCGGCTGGGAGGATCTTTCCAATCTGCTGGACACCTACGAAACACTGGGTCTGCAGGCCGATGAAGACCTGATCCGCGAGTACATCCAGCACCCGAAGATCGCAGAGGACTTCTCCGCCTACCTCGACCTTTACTATAAGTACCGCGACGACTACGGCGTAGAGGAGATCTTGGCCGGACAGGCAAAGCCCGCCGTGTTCGCACGGCTGCTGCAGGCCCCCTTCGACGAGCGGCTTTCGCTGGTCAGCCTGATCCTTGCAGGCCTCGGCACCCGGTTCACGGCCTCCCGTCAGGCAGATGCAGTAGCCGACAGCTGCTATGCCTTTCTGCGGGAGACCAAAAAAGCCCTTGCCACCGTTCCGGAGGATATCCCGGACGGCTCGGCAGAAATGTTCCACCAGCAGATCATGGATCACGACACCGAAACACAGCAAAAGCGTGCCGCCGGGCTGCTGAGCAAAGATGCTCTGACCACCCGCCTGCAAGTGCTGGCCGTGCTGCGCGGCTGGGAGGGCGAACTGCGCCGTGCCAACGCCGCCGGTACACAGGAAGCCTTCGACCTGCTGCGCGGGCAGTTCCAGTCCCTTGCCGATGAGCGCGAAAAGGCCCAGCAGACCGCCAGCGCCGCGCTGGAAGCCGCTTTCGACTTTATGGAACAGGCCTTTGCCGAAAGCCAGGAGATGGTGGTGTTCGTCACCGAGCTGACGGTGGACCCGGTGTCCCACGCCTTCCTCACCGAGAACGGCTGCGAACGCTACTTCCAGTACAACAAAGACCTGCTGCTGGACCACCGCAAAGCTGCTCTGCAGCAGGAGCTTTCAGCGGAACAGCGCCGCCACGGCGGGGTGTGAGCCATGCTGGAAAATATTCTGTTCAGCATGAACAGCACCATGCCGCTGTTCTTTATCATGCTGCTGGGCTATGTGCTGCACCGCACCGGTTTTCTGAGCGATGCGTTCGTGGCCGGGGCCAACAAGTTCGTGTTTTATGTGGCACTGCCGGTGCAGCTGTTCCGCGACCTTGGCAAAAACGATGTCCGCGCCACCTTCGATGGCCGGTATGTGCTGTTCTGCTTTGCGGTCACACTGGCGTGCATCCTTGTGATCTGGGCGCTGGCAAAGCTGTTTTTAAAGGGCACCGGCCTTGTGGGCGAGTTCGTTCAGGTGTGTTACCGCTCGTCGGCTGCCATCCTCGGCTCGGCTTTTCTGCAGAGCATCTACGGCGATGCCAGCATGTCCAGCCTGATGATCCTTGGCAGTGTGCCGCTGTATAACATCATGGCAGTGGTCATTTTGATGCTGGAAGCGCCCACTGCGCAGGCTCAGACCGGCAATATGGCTGAAAAGCTCAAAAAGAGTGTGAAAGGCATCCTGACGAACCCCATCCTTCTGGGCATTGCAGCGGGTTTTGCGTGGAGCATGCTGCACATTTCCATGCCTGCCATGCTGGATAAGGCCCTTTCCAATGTGGCCGGTCTGACCAGCCCTCTGGCCCTGCTTGCCATTGGTGCAGGCTTCAAGGGCAAAAAAGCTCTGGGATACCTCAAGCCTACCGCTGTGGCTACTGTGGTCAAGCTGATGGTGCTGCCTGCGCTGTTCCTGCCGCTGGCTGTGCGCTTTGGCTTTACCGACGAAAAGCTGGTGGCCCTGCTGGTGATGCTGGGCAGCATCACCACCCCGGCGTGCTACGTTATGGCAAAGCAGATGGGCCACGAAGGTGTGCTTACCGGCAGCGTGTGCGTTACCACCACCCTGTTCAGCGCCTTCAGCCTGACCTTCTGGCTGTTCGTGCTGCGGAGCCTCGGATATATTTTATAACATCTTTTGCATAGCACAACAGCGGACGGCCTGCAGGCTGTCCGCTGTTTGCTTTTCAGATGTTGCTTGGGGAATCAGGCCGCACCGAAGGGATGCAGCTTCTGCCCTTTATTCTGTCATTTCCAGTTCAGAGATCCATTCCCGCACGCGGTCCGGGCGGTTTGTGACGATGGCATCCGGCTGCAGGGGCCAAAGGTCTTTCACGGCCTGTTCCCCGTCCACCGTCCAGTATGCCGCCTTGATGCCCAGATCATGCAGCTTCTGCACCATGCTGGGCTGCTGGTAAGCGGTGTGATATTCGCAGCTCACCCAGTCCGGCTTGAAGTCCAGCGTCTGCACATACTTTACCGGGTCCCGCTGTTCCAGCAGGCGCTGGGCTACCTCTACCAGACTCTTGCCCGGAAAGTTCGCCTGCAGCATACTGATCTGATTGCCCATCCAACGCAGGGCCCAGCTGCAGTTTTCGTCATCCACATTTTCCACCGACAGCGGCGGCAGCTGTGGAAAATCATCCTCTTCCAGCCCGTTCTGCAGGCCAAGCATTTCCCATGTGCTAGTGGGCAGCGCCATGGTCTCCAACGCACCGTAGACCAGCACGCCCACCTTCAGCTCCGGCATCAGCTGCTTTGCCTGCCGCAGCAGGTCGTGGTTGAACGAGATCACCACCAGCCGGTCGGTAATGTTTGCTGCACGCACCTCCTCGATCACGCGGGGGACAAAATCCGGGTCGTCATCGATGGTGGCCTTCATTTCCAGCTGAACGATGGTACCTTCCATTTCCCTGCACAGAGCCAGTGCCTCCTGCAGGGTAGCGATCCTCTCGTTCCGATAGTTCACATCCTTCCAGCTGCCAAAGTCCAGCGCCTTCAGCTCGCCCTCGGTCATGTCGTAGATCTGGCCACGCATATCGGTGTGCCAGTCAATGACAAAATCGTGGTGGATCACCAGCTTTTTATCGCTGGTCTGCTGTACATCCATTTCCACGCCGTCCGCGCCGATCTCCATCGCCTTGCGAAACGCAGAAAGGGTATTTTCCGGCGCAAGATAGGACGCGCCGCGGTGTGCAATGATCTCAGGTGTCATAAATTCCAATTCTTTCTCACAAATTTATTTTTTCGCAAATTTCAGGCAAGGTCGGTGCCGTTTGAAGCAATGACCTTTTTGTACCAGTAGAAGCTGTCCTTGCGGCTGCGGGCCAGTGTGCCGTTGCCGTCGTTGTCCTTATCCACATAGATAAAGCCGTAGCGCTTTTTCATCTCACCGGTGGATGCGCTCACAAGGTCGATAGGGCCCCATGTGGTGTAGCCCATCAGCGGCAGGCCGTCCTCGTTGACGGCCTTTTCCATCTGCTCGATGTGGGCGCGCAGATAATCGATGCGGTAGCTGTCGTGGATGGAGCCGTCCGCTTCCACGGTATCCACCGCGCCAAGGCCGTTCTCCACAATGAACATGGGCTTTTCGTACCGGTCGTAGATGGTGTTCAGAGTCACGCGCAGGCCCACCGGGTCGATGGCCCAGCCCCACTCGCTGGCCTTGAGGTACGGGTTCTTCACGGCTTCCAGCACCGCATTGCCGTCGGCCTTTTCTTCTGCCAGGATCTCCTGATCCGTGGTGATGCAGCGGCTGGAATAGTAGCTGAAGGAGACAAAATCCACGGTGCCTTCTTTCAGAACCTGCTCATCGCCCGGCTCGGTGTGTAGGGTGATGCCGGCCTTCTCCATCCGCTTTTTTGCCCACACCGGGTAGGCTCCCCGGGCCTGCACATCGGTAAAGAAGTAGTTGTCGCGGTCCGCTTCCTGCGCGGCACGGATATCCTCCGGTGCACAGGTGCGCGGGTAATACTGGCCTGCCGCCAGCATACAGCCCACCATGGCACCGGGCATCTTTTCATGGGCCAGCTTGACCGCCTTTGCGCTGGCCACCAGCTCATGATGTGCCGCCTGATACTCCACCTGCTGCACATTCTCGCCCGGATAGAACACCAGCCCCGCGCCGGTAAAGGGCAGATGCAGCAGCATGTTGATCTCGTTGAAGGTGAGCCAGTATTTCACCTTCCCCTTGTAGCGGTCAAACAGCACTTCACAGTAGTGCACATAGGCATCCACCATGCGGCGGTCTTTCCAGCCGCCATACTTTTTTATGAGGGCAATGGGGGTATCGAAGTGGCAGATGGTCACAAGCGGTTCAATGCCGTATTTGTGGCACTCATCAAACACATCCTCATAGAACTTCAAGCCCTCTTCATTGGGCTGGGCATCGTCGCCGTTCGGCAGGATGCGGGTCCATGCGATGGACAGCCGGAAGCACTTGAAACCCATCTCGGCAAAGAGGGCGATGTCCTCTTTATAATGGTGATACAGGTCAATGGCTTCATGGCTGGGATAATAGTGCTTGTCGTCGCACTCCAGCATTTCCAGCCGACCCAGCGCCACCGGGAAGCGGTCCGGGCCAAACGGGGTCACATCCACGGTGGCAAGGCCCTTGCCGCCTGCCTGCCATGCGCCCTCGCACTGGTTGGCAGCGGTGGCACCGCCCCACAGAAAATCTTTGGGAAAACTGCCCATATGTAAACCCTCCCTATTTTAATTTGTTGATTATAAGATACCGCACAATCGCCGGAATGTCCATGCCTACATTTTACAAAAAGGTGCTTCATTGTTGTGAAAGTACGACTTTTATCGTCAAATCGCCGAATTTTGATTCTATTTTTCGTACATTTTTCACGAGAAAAATGCAAAAACGGCCTGATTTTCCTTTCATTCTGTTTCTTTCAAACTGTCCGCAGACATGGTACAATAATCAGGTAAGATACACCGCCGCTTTTTCGGCATTGGAAAATGGAGTGTTTGATTATGACTGAGTTCAAGCCCATTAAAGAAGGCAAGGTTCGTGAGATCTATGATAACGGTGACAGCCTCATCATGGTTGCTACCGACCGCATTTCCGCGTTTGATGTCATCCTGAAAAACAAGGTCACCCAAAAGGGCACCGTTCTGACCCAGATGAGCAAATTCTGGTTCGATTACACCCGCGATCTGCTGCCCAACCACATGCTGAGCGTGAACGTGAAGGATATGCCGGAGTTCTTCCAGCAGCCCCAGTTCGACGGCAACAGCATGATGTGCCGTAAGCTGACCATGCTGCCCATCGAGTGCATCGTGCGCGGCTACATCACCGGCAGCGGCTGGGCCAGCTACCAGAAGACCGGCAAGGTGTGCGGCATCCAGCTGCCCGAGGGCCTGAAGGAATCCGACAAGCTGCCCGAGCCCATCTACACTCCCTCCACCAAGGCCGAGATCGGCGACCACGACGAGAACATCTCCTACGAAAAGAGCATCGAGGTGCTGGAAAAGCAGTTCCCCGGCCACGGCGAGGAGTACGCCACCAAGCTGCGCGACTACACCATTGCCCTGTACAAGAAGTGTGCTGAGTATGCTCTCTCCCGCGGCATCATCATTGCCGACACCAAGTTTGAGTTTGGTCTGGATGAGAACGGCAACGTGGTGCTGGGCGACGAAATGCTCACCCCGGATTCCTCCCGCTTCTGGCCGCTGGAGGGCTACGAGCCGGGCCACAGCCAGCCTTCCTTCGATAAGCAGTTCGTGCGCGACTGGCTCAAGGCCAACCCCGACAGCAACTACGACCTGCCGCAGGACGTGATTGACAAGACCATTGCCAAGTATCTGGAGGCTTACGAGCTACTCACCGGCAAAAAGCTGTAAATTTTACGATAAAACGAATCCCGGCAGATGCTTGACAGCTCTGCCGGGATTCGCTATAATGTCTATAGAAAGGGCACTGCGACAAGCGGTTGGCCCCAGTTCAAGGTTTACAGTTTTTGAGAACCGTCACCGTGCCGGGTGGCGGTTCTTACTTTTTCACGCGAATGGTGAATGTCAATCCAAACAAGTGGAATGTCAAAGTAATTGGCATGTACTCACCTCCTTTCGGAAGTGAGGGCCGAACCGCCTGCCGTTGTTTGCAGTGCCCCGCCGCCTTTCAGCAGCAGAGATAGCATAACATAGTTTTCGGCTGATTTCAACAAAAAAATGCTTCCGTGCGCCGCACGGAAGCATTTTTTTCACTTACTCAGCTCCGCGCTTTCCTCGGAAAAAGCTTCGGACTCTGCCGTTTCTTCGTTTTCTTCGTCCAGCAGGTACTGCACCTCGGTCTGCTTTGCCATCTGCTCTGCTGTCCAGTCCAGCTGTGCGATGCCTTCCAGTTCCAGCGTGTACTGCTCCACATTCTGCAGGCTGCCGGAGGCAAGACTCTGGCCCGGGTCGTTCTCCGGCGACCATGTAATGCGCAGCTCATCCGGCTGTGCGCTGCACTGCTGCACGGCATCGGTCACGCTGCGGCAGTCCTGCGCAAAGGCCTGTACGCTGTCATAGCCGCCAAACAGCTCCACAGTCAGGCTCAGATAGCCGTTTCCGGCATTCACATCCCGCAGCGTTTTCGCCTCACTGCTGTACAGGTAGGCGTTTCCGCTGATATTCTTCACACGGATATCCGGGGCTGTTTGTTTGATTTTGTCATAGGCTTCTGTCGTATATTCCTGCCCCAGCTTCATGCTTGCCTGATTCCGCTCCGGGCCGAGTTCATCCCACATCACCGGCAGCAGCGAAAGGCCAAAGCATCCGCCCATGAGCACAAGGCAGATCAGCACCGACCAGAAATCGTATTTCCAGCGGCCCGGGCGGGCGGCAAAAAAGAGCACCTCGCCGCCCAGCAGGATCAGCCCTGCCGCCGGGGCGATCTTGAGCATCAGCTTCCAGTCAACGCCCGGCACAAAATAGGCAAGCAGAAAGAAGATGCCCGCTGCGATCAGGCATACGCCCAGCGTAAAGCTGCCCACCCGGCGCAGCGGCTGCGGTTTTGCAGGCTGCGGTGCTTCACCGGTCAGCGGCGCATCATTTCTCGTCTCGTCCATCGTCGGCATCCTCCGTCTCATCGTCCGGGGTCACGGGCTTGCCCAGCAGAGCCGAGAGCTTGGGCATGGCAAAGCCCTTTGCTTTCGGCTCCGCCTGCGCATCCTGTGCAGTATACTCGGTAAAATCTTCATCTTCGGCATCGTTCTGCGGCTTCTGCTTTCTGCCCTTGGGGCCGCGCACCAGCCACGCACCGCAGATGATCAGGGCCACGCACACCACCACCTCCGGCAGCTGATCCATCATCAGGTAAAGTGCGCGGAAGAAGGGGCTGCTCTGGCCCCAGCGCCACACGATATCCCCCAGCGTGTTCATAAGGATGTTCTGGTAGGCCACCAGCGCGCCCAGCGCGATCAGGCCCCAGCCCAGCAGCTTGTGGCTGTCCAGCATGAACTGTTCCATGCGCTGGTCGTGCCAGTTGATGTGCACCAGATAATCGTCCTGCGGGGCGGTGCCTGCGCCGATCTGCGCCCGGAGATTGAAGGTGTCAAAGAAGCTGTACATCCACACAATGGGCATGGCTACATACAAAACTTCCAGCAGAGTGCTCGCACCAAAGGCCACGCAGAACATCGTAATGAGCGAAAGGCCGCGCTTCATGTAGCCCTGATACATCTGGCCTGCGCCCGGGCAAAAGGCGAAGAGGAAGGTCAGGATTCCGTTTTTCATCATAATCGATCTCCTTATTTTGTTTGATCTGCAAGTGGCGAATTTTTGTATTTTTCTGCTGCAGGGCCGCCGGCTCCGAACAGCAGGTCATTGAGTGCTTTTGCCAGCGAAGCCTGCTGCTTCGGCTTGTCGTCGTCCATTGGCTTTCCCAGTATTTCCGGCTGGGCGGACGGTCGGCCATCTTCCACCGGCTTGCCCAGCTGTGCAGGCTCTTCGGTCTGGCTCTGGCTGGTCTCCGGTGTCCATGTGTGCAGCTCCTGCCGGAAATTCAGCAGCTGGTCTATGGTGCCGGAGCGCCACATGGTAAAGGCCAGCACCGCCGCCACACCGGCCACTGCGGCACGGCCCCATGTGTTCTGCATCAGCCGCACCCAGATAGCGGCCATCACCGCCTTGTGCGCGGAGTGCGGCGGCGTTTCCAGCACATCTGCCGTCAGCAGAGCGGTGTAGCGGTCCATGCATTTATCGCAGTAGGATAAATGCTCGGCGGTTTCCAGCCGGCCCAGCTCATCCAGCCCGCCTGCCTGCAGGGCCTGTAGGCCTTCGTCGGTCAGGCAGCCGTTTTTGTCAAACAGTTCCATGTACGCACTCCTTTCCATCGTTTTCACGCTGTAGTATCTGCTGTGCCAGCATCTTTTTTGCCCGGTAGATCTGTGCTTCCACCGTCTTGGGCGGGCGGCCGCACAGCTGTGCCGCCTCGGCCATGGTGTGCTGTTCCAGCAGCACCAGACGGCAAGGCGTTCTGTAGGGCTCCCGCAGGTCCAGGATCATGGCGGTGAGCTCTTCCTCGCCCAGAGCATCCAGCACCTGCTGTTCCGGCTGGGTGCCGGGCGGCGCACCTTCCAGCGCCAGCACATCGTCGCCGGGAATGTTCACCCTGCGCACCCATGCGCTGCGCAGATAGTCCTTTGCCTTGTTGGCAGCGATGCGTGCCAGCCACTGTTTTTCAAACCCGGACGGGCAGCGGTCAATGGCCCGCCATGCCGCCAGAAAGGTCTCCTGCGTCAGGTCCTGCGCATCGCCGGCATCCGGCACCAGCTGGTGGCAGACCGTATACACGAGCGACTGGTATTTCTGCACCATCGCGCTGAATTCCAAGGTCGTCAACGGCCTGCCCACCTCCTTTCAGTTTCGTCCCGGTCCGACGAAGTGCAGCCCCTGCGCTGCCCTTCTGCACATTCATACGAAACAGCCGTTCAAAATCCTGCAAAAACTTTTATTTTTATGATACAATAGAAGTAGTATAGCACAAAAGGAGGCATTCGGCCATGGCTGTCAGTACCCGTCAGGCACTTTTGCAGGCACTTTCCGCTGCCGGGGGCAGCTACGTTTCCGGCCAGCAGCTGGCCGAGACCCTCGGCGTGAGCCGCGCTGCCGTGCACAAGGCCGCTGCGGCCCTCACGGCCCAAGGGTACGCGCTGGAAGCTGCGCCCCGCCGGGGCTACCGGCTGGCTGGCGGCGACCCGTTCTGCGCCGAAGCCATCGGGGACTACCCTGCACCCATCTATTTATATGACACGCTGGAAAGCTCCAACCGCACGGCAAAGCTGCTGGCGCTGGATGGTGCACCCCATGGCACGCTGGTGCTCACCGCCCACCAGAGCGCCGGACGCGGCAGGCTGGGCCGGAGATTTGAAAGCCCGGCAGGCAAGGGCGTTTACTGCTCGGTGCTGCTGCGCCCGGAAATGCCCGCCGCCAATGCCCAGACCGCTACCATCAGCGCCGCGGTGGCGGTCTGCCGTGCCGTGAAAAAGCTCTGCGGGCTGGAGCTTGCCGTCAAGTGGGTCAACGACCTGTACTATCAGGGCAGAAAGGTCTGCGGCATCCTGACCGAAGCGGGGACCGACCTCGAGAGCGGACAGCTGGAATGGCTGGTGGTGGGCATCGGGCTGAACCTTACCTCCACCGCTGCCGACTGGCCGGAGGAGCTGGCCCGCAAAGCCGGGAGCCTGTACCCCGGCGGGCCTGCCCCGGTGAGCCGGGCCGCACTGGCCGGGGCCATTGCCCGGGAGCTGCTGGCCCTCTGCCCGGCGTTTGACTGTCTGGATGAGTACCGCGCCCGGTGCTTTGTGCCCGGCCACTGGGTGACGGTGTGTGCCGAGACCGAGACCTACGCCGCAAAGGCCCTTGCCATCGACGAGGAAGGGCGGCTGGTCATCCAGCGGGAGAACGGCCGACAGGAGGCTCTGCGCTGCGGCGAGGTGACCACACGGCCTGCACGGACCGAATAAGACGCAAAAAAAAGCACCCTTTCCTGCCCGGAAAGAGTGCTTTTTATGTTCTGCACTTATGTATCCAGATCCACGGCTTCCAGCACCGTGATGTCCTCTTTTTCAAAAGCGGTGCGGATCATCCCGGCAAGGCCGGGCATTTCGGCCTTGTTCTCGATGCACAGGGTGATAATGCCGTTCAGGCTAGAGGCTTCCACGCCCATGGAGCCGCCATCCGGCGGGACCCAGACATTGAAGTCTTTGGTGTACTTCTGAAGCTCCGGCGTAGCCGGCAGCAGCGGATTGCCCAGATAGCTGAGCCAGAAATCCGCCAGGACACCGCTGATGTACTCACCCATCTGGAACACCCTCTGCTTGATGCGCAGGGGCGCTTTCTGCTGGTCTACCTTGTACACCCAGCTCATTTGCTGGACCATCTGGCGCAGCTTTGCCTCCGGCTGCAGGGTGCGGAGCACCTCGGCATCCATTTCCAGCACGATGTCCGCAAGGCGGGTGTCATCGTTCAGCTTCACGCTGCTCTGGAAGGAGCACACGCAGTTGTAAAGGGCATCCGGCACGCCCGCTTCCCTGCGGGTATCTGCCGAGTAGGAATACTGGATCTCGTCCTTGCCCAGATAGCTGCGCAGCGCAAGGCTCAGCAGACCTGCCAGCGCTGTAAAGGGCTTGACGCCGTTCTCCACTGCCCGGTCCACAAGGCTCTGCTTGGTCAGCCGCACCCGGGTGCGGCGCATCCTGCCCTCGTAGGTCTGCACCACATCCCTCTGCATCGTGCTCTCGGTGGCTGTGGGGGATGGATATTTTTCCATCATGGCCTCGATGTCATAGGCCGGGCTGCACACGATGGGCGTGTTTGCAAACGCCGTGCCATAGCGCAGGTTGCAGTACTGTTCCAGAATGCGGGTGAGGAAGGGCGACACCCCGTGGCCGTCCATGAGGAAATGATACCAGTCAAAATAGACGGTGTTCCCCTCACAGCTCACGCTGAAAAGATAGCCGTTCGTTTCCTCCGGGATATCGCGCTGTGCACTGCCCTGATACACAAGACAGGGGTTCGGGTTCGGCTCCAGAAAAAAGCTCCGCTTTTCCTGCACCAGCTGTACCCGATAGTACGGTGCGGCCGAAAGCGCCGCCTCCAGTGCGCGCTGCAAAAGAGCGGGTTCCACCGCATCCTGCAGCGCAAACTGGTACCGACACAGGATCTTCTCCCGACGGAAGAAGTACATCGTTCCCTGAAAGATGTACTCCGTCGAGCGCTGCGACTCATTCATGAACTGTTACCCCGCATTTGCCGCCAGATAATCCACCAGATCCCCTATGGTCACAAAGTTGCGCAGCTCCTTTTCAGGGATGCGCAGGCCGAAGGTCTCCTCGAGGTCTGCCACAATGGTCAGGATCTCCATTGAGGACAGATCCAGATCGTCCATCAGGACGCTGTTCTCATTCACATCTTCGGGAGAGACCTCGGCAACATCCTCCAGGATGGCCAGGATCTGGGAAATGATCTCTGCTCGTTCCATAGAAATTTTCTTCCTTTCCGTAACGGATAATAGGCACAATCTCCTATGCCTTTCCATAATAATACCTTGATTCTCTCCTGTGCGCAAGGGTTCCGGCAACAAAGCTTTGTTTTTTGTCGGAACTCCTGTTTTCAGTCTGCCGGTCTGCCGGCCCATTTATGCATCCGGGCATTCGATCGCATCTGTATCACTGGCGCAGCAGCTTGCCTGCACCGTTGCGCGGCAGCGGCTCGGTGCTGAACTCCACTGCGCTCATACGCTTGTACAGCGGCAGGGTGCGGTTTGCCTCGGTGATAAAGTCCCGCACCTGCTGCTGTTTGTCCTCGTCGCAATAGACCACCACGCCGATCTTCTTGCCCATTTCTTTTACAACACATTCCTTCACGGCTTCGCACTTGCCCACGATGCCTTCCAGCTCTTCGGGGTTGATGTTCTCGCCGCTGTCCAGAATGATGAGGTTCTTCTTGCGGCCGGTCAGGAAATAGTAGCCGTCCTCGTCCTTGCGGGCCAGATCGCCAGTGTGGAACCAGCCGTCCGCGTCAATGACCTCGGCGGTGGCCTCCGGGTCCTTGTAGTAGCCCAGCATGATGCTGTCGCCGCGCATGCACAGCTCGCCGTCCTCGGCGATCTTGTAGTCCAGATAATCGTTGCCCTGACCCACAGCGCCGATGTGCTTTGCGTCCTGTGCGTAGTTGATGATGCCGTCGCCGCAGGTCTCGGTGCTGCCGTAGGTCTGCACCACGAACATGCCGTGTTCCGCCATATCCAGCATCACCTGCGGGTCGAACATGGCAGAGGAGCAGATGGGCACCCACAGCTCACCCAGACGATCCTTGCGGCCGCGCATCACATCGTGGTGGAGCGAGTTCATAATGACCGGCACCACCGCCATGGCCTGACTGGGCATCCGCTTTACCTCTTTATAGAAGTTGCGGATGTCGCTGCTGACGTTCAGCGCCCAGCCTGCATGGGCCCAGGAGAACAGACAGATGAACGCGCCCAGATGGAACATGGGCAGCACGGTGTACTGGCTCATGACGAGGTTCGGTTCGTGCTTATACGCCATCATGTGCTCACCGATCTGGGTGTGGGCACGCATCACCGAGAAGAAATTCTTCTCGCTCAGCATCACGCCCTTGCTGCGGCCCGTGGTACCGGAGGTGAACATCAGGACCATCAGGGCTTCGTGGTCGATGCAGTGGGTCAGTTGCGCAGGCTCATAGCTTCGGAAGCCATCTATGGGGCGGAGGATATCGCCGTAGGCAGCCTTGAGCTGGTCGTTGAAGCCGTAGTCGTCGCCGTCGGTCAGGATGGCATCCGGCTCCACAAGGCCCAGCTCGTAGCTCAGCTCGTCCCAGCTCTTGCGCTGGTTCAGCAGCACCAGCACCGCACCGGCCGCCACCACGCCAAAGGTGTTCACGGCGTACTCGTAGCTGTTCTTGGTGAGCAGGCAGATCTTTTTGCCTTTGATCTCCGGGATGGTGGACTGGAAGTAATTCACCGCCTTGCGGATATCCTGCACATAATCCTTATAGAGGATGGTGGTCACGGCATCGTTTGCGGTGTCGTAGAAGCGGAAGGCCACATTATCCTTGAAGCGGTCTTCCATGTTGATGGTGATAAGGTCGTAGACATTATCCAGCACTCTGATCTTACGCATTGTTCTGTTTCCTCCTGTGTTCAGCGAAGCAGTTTTCCCATGGCGTTGCGGGGCAGCGGCTGTGCGCTGAACTCCGTCACCATGCGCTTGTACAGCGGCAGGCCGCGGTTGACCCCAGTGACGAACTCCTTCACCGCATCCTGCTTTGCAGGGTCACAGTAGATGAGGGCACAGATCTTTTTTTCCTTTTCCTTCACGATGCACTCCTGAATGTCCGCACAGGGCACCAGCAGCTTTTCCAGCTCCTCGGGGCTCACGTTCTCGCCGCTGTCCAGAATGATCACGTTCTTCTTGCGGCCGGTCAGGTACATGTAGCCGTCCTCTTCCACCCGGGCAATGTCGCCGGTATGGAACCAGCCGTCTGCATCGATGACTTCTGCAGTGCCTTCCGGGTCCTTGTAGTAGCCCAGCATGATGGGGCCGCCCCGCATGCACAGCTCGCCGTCGTCCAGCTTGTATTCACAGCTGAGGTCCACATGGCCCACGCTGGTCAGGTACTTTGCCTCCTGCGAGGAGTTCCATGCACCGTCGCCGCAGGTCTCGGTCAGGCCGTACATCTGGGCCACAAAGAAGCCCTTCTCCATCATATCACTCAGAATCTTGGGGTCGAACATGGCAGCGCCGCAGGTCAGCACGCACAGGCCGTTCAGGCGGTCGCGGCGGCCCTTCATCACATCGCTGTAGATGCTCTTCAGCAGCACCGGCACCACTGCCATCACCTCGCTGTGCATGGCACCCAGATCACGGTAGAAATACTTCAGGTTGTTGCACAGGTTGATGGAGTGGCCGGTGATGCTCCACGAAACAAGGCTGGTCATGGCGGAGATGTGGAACATGGGCAGGGCGGACAGGGACGAGAACTCATCGGTGTTCCAGCCCGTGTACTTCTTCACATCATCAAAGGGGTCCAGAAAAGCCGGCATGGCGCTGAACAGGTTCTTCTGGCTCAGCATAACGCCCTTGCTGCGGCCGGTGGTGCCGGAGGTGAACATGATAAAGGCCAGAGCAGAGAGGTCCTCCACCTCGGTCACGTCCTCGGCAGGCTCATAGGCCGCAAAGACATCCATGGGCTTCAGGATGCTGCCGTAGGTCTCAGCGAGGGCAGGCTCCCGCTCCGCGAACTCGCCATCCTGCAGAATGCACACCGGCTCGGTGAGGCCCAGCTCATAGGAGATAGCATCCCAGTCCTTGCCAAGGTTCAGCGGCACAGCCACGGCTCCGGCAATGACCGTGCCGTACATGCAGATGACATACTGGTAGCTGTTGCGGGCCAGGATCGCCACACGCTTGCCGCGCACATCGCCATACTCTGCACGCAGGAACGCCACGAACCGGCGCAGATCCTGGGCATACTGTGCGTAGTGCACCTCGGCCACGCCCTGCTTTTTTTCATCATACCAGCGCAGAGCCACACGGTCTGCAATGTTGGTTTCCATATTGCAAAGTGACTGATACAGCGATGTAATCATTTTTTTCCTCCATTTTTATCATCCGATCCGGCGCTCCTGTGTACGCCAACACAGATCCTTCCAGTCATTTCCAACTGTGCCCAGTATACAATAAGGCCTGTGTCAATGCAAGAGTTTTGCAACATTTAATTCCAAACATTGACAATAAAATCTTGCATATCATGCCGTTTCCAGATGTAAATTCTGCCTTTCGTTGCGAAGCCACCCTGCCTGTGCTATGCTTTTATTGCAGGCTACAATGTGTCCCCGCCCGCCGGACCGCAATTCAAAATTGACAGTCTGTGCAAAAAGCATTATACTGGGTTCATATCCATACAAAATTTTATCTTTTTCATTCAAAATCTACGCATTGTGCGGCGTCCGGCTCTGATGGAATGTCCCGCGCAAGGAAGGAACCTCCATGGAAGGAACCAAGCCCCGCACCGCCAGCTCCATCGGCATGTTCGACATGCTCAAGGGTGCCGGTATGCTGACCATCGTTTTTGCGCATACCGCCGAGCTTTATCCCATGCAGGCGGTCAGCGGCCTGTCCCTGACCGCGTTTTTCCCGTTCATCTACCGCGAAGCGCTGATGTCCGCCTTTTTTATTGCCAGCGGCTACGGCTTCCGCAAGCGCTCTATCCACAAGTGCATCCACCAGCAGCTCAAAAGCCTGCTCAAACCCTATGCTTACACGGCGCTGTTCACCTGCGTGCTGCACTTTATCATTCATTATAAGACGTTCCAGTACCTGCCCGGCACCATCGGCGAGTCTATCAAGGTCACCGGCGGCTTTCTGCTGGGCCTGCCCCACACGGCCGAGTATTTCGGGCAGGAGTTCTTCTCCTGCGGGCCGATGTGGTATCTGCTGGCGCTGATGGTAGGCTGGGTGCTGCTGGATGTGATCCTGAACATCTTCCCGGAGCGCTATGTTCCATGGGCTGTGGCAGGCTGCGTCCTGCTGGGCTGGGGCGCGAGCCTTGTGTGGGAGCTGCCCTTCTGCCTGATCCAGGGTGCCGTGGTGGTGCCCTACCTCTATATCGGCTTCCTTGCCAAAAAGAAGCATCTGCTGGACGAGCCCCTGCCGCCCAAAGTCTTTGCCGGGCTGCTGGCCGCCACAGCACTCATTGCCGTAGGCGCTCTTGCTACCCGCACCACCGACTGCATCTCGCTGGCCGAGTGGTCGCTGGGGCCGCTGAGCATCTTTCTGGACGGTGCTGCAGGCCTGCTTTTTTCATCCGGCTGTTCATGCGGCTCAGCCATGGCCATGGCCCCATCGTGCACTTTCTGGAAGCGGTGGGCCGCCGCTCGCTGAACATTTTCTGCGTACATACCGTGGAGATCATCGCTATTCCGTGGTATCTGATGGTAGCAAAGTTCTCTGCGCAGCCGGTGCTGGGCATGTGGCTGCAATATGCCATCGCTCTGGGCTCTATCTGGCTGGTGTGTGAGCTGCTGCGTGTACGCCGCGCACTCATCATCCGATTTTTCCCGGCACAGCGCAGAACGCCCGCCGTGCACTATACCTCCCGGCACTGACATGTTTTTCCGGCTGCTGCGGTGCAGCCATCATAAAAGTAAGAGGAGAATCCGGTTATGAACAACGATGTCCCCGAGACCCTTGCTGCGGCCCGCAGCCGCGCTGCTGACTTGGAACAGCAGCTCAAGCTCTCTGACGAAGGTGTATCCCGGCTGGCACAGCGGTGTCTGGAGCTGGAACAACAGGTGCTGAACTATCAGGCCGCACTGGCAAGGCACGGCAGCGACAACGAGCCTGCCGCCCTGACCCTGCCGCAGCTGTTCTACGATTCCGGCTCCGGCTATTCCCCGCGGGAATGCCTGACCGTTGCCGAGGATGCCTACGACGAACTGACTCACGAGGTCTCTGCGGTGTTCACCCTGCCCACGGATGCCCGTGCGCTGCGGCTGGACCCCGGTGAGCTGGCCTGCTGCGTGACTGACCTGAGCATCTCGGACGAGCGGCTGGAATGCCGCGCCATGAACGGCATCCGGCTGCAGGAAGACTGCCTGCTGTTTTTGGATGTGGATCCCAACCTGACCGTATGCAGCACCGTGCCCTTTGCGGCCGGGATGAAGTTTGCCGTGACCTATCATTACTATCCGCTGGGCCGCTTCCAGCACGAGCAGCCCGGCAAGGCCCTGCTCAGCGCGTTGAATACCATCAAGCTGCATGCTGAGGCCGAAAAGAACGATGTTCTGGAACAGCTGCAGGCCGCCCTTGCCGAGAACACCCGGCTGAACAATCAGCTGACGGAACTGCAGAACAGCCGTGCTGCCTATGAAGATTCGCTGGAAAACCTGTACGAGAGCAGCAGCTGGCGGCTTACCGCACCGCTGCGTGCTTTGCGCCGCCTGCTGCGCGGCTGAATCGGATCGCTAAAGGAGTTGTCAACATGTACAGCAGTTACAGCACCCTGCAGCGTAAGCAGCTGACGAAGCAGGTTTATACCGATACCCAGAGCACCTATCTGCTGGTGTATGCACCGGGCCGTCATCAGGCGCTGGAGCACGCACTGGAAAACCAGCTGCACCGCAAGTTCCGGCTGGTGACGGAGCTGGCCCCCGCCCTGACCGACTCGGTGGAGGGCGTGCTGCTGGTCAGCGAAGATTTGGAGTGCACCTCCACCGCCCTGACCTATTTTGCCGCCGCCCTGCGCACCGGTGCCGATTTTGTGGTGTGTGATGCCGCCTTTGGCTTCGATGGCTCCACCGCCCTTTATCTGAGCACCCAGCACATCCCGTGCAGCCGCTGCGCCATGGTATCGCGGAAGCTTCTGGACCGGGTGCGCGCCGCTGCGCGCGGCAGGGACAGCGTGACCGAGCTGCTGCGCCTTGCCACCGCCATGGCGGAAAACTGCCACCGCATCCCGCAGTCTTTGCTGCACTTCCGGCGGGAACTGTGTGCCGACGATGTGTTCTCTGCAGACGGAAAGCGTGCTTTGATCCTGAGCCACGAGCTGACCATGACCGGTGCGCCCATCGTGCTGACAAGTGCCGTGCCGGTGCTGCGCAGCATGGGCTTTGAAGTGGTGGTGCTTGGCCCTGCGGACGACGGCTCGCTGCCGCTGTTTCTGGATGCCGGTGCCGCCGTAGTGACCCGCAGCGACTGCGTGATGAACTCGTCGCTGTGGGGCCTTGCCACCAGTGCCGATTTTGTGCTGGCCAACACCGTGGTAGAGGCTGCCGCCGTGAGCACCCTGAACGGCTCTTTCGTGCCGGTGCTGTGGTGGCTGCACGATGCCTTTGCAGGCTACCCGTTCATTGCGCACAAGATTCCTAAAACACTGGGCTCCAATGTGCATGTGTGCGCCGTAGGCTCCCACGCCACTGCCGCCATGCACTCGGTGCGGCCGGACTTCAATATTGAACAGCTGATCTACGGTCTGCCGGACTATGCGCAGGAAAGCTTCCCGCCCTACGATATCAGCTATGCCGGCGGCAGGCCGCTGTTCGTGACCGTAGGTTCCTTTGAGCCGCGCAAGGGTCAGGATATTTTCTGCAACGCCATCCGCCTGCTAAAGCCCGAGGTGCGCCAGAAGGCTGCTTTCCTGTTCGTGGGCAAGGCGGCGGACAAGAGCCTGAAGAACGCCGTGGATGCACTGGTGGAGGATTACCCGGACACCGTTTTCTACCGCAAGCGTCTGGAACGGCCCGAGATCAAATCCCTGATGGATCAGTGCGCCTGCGTGGTATGCGCTTCCCGCGATGATCCCATGCCAACCTTCGTCACCGAGGGCCTAATTTTCGGCAAGCCCTCCATCGTGTCGGAGCACACCGGCACCGCCGGGCTGATCACCGAGGGCGTGGACGGCTTTGTGTACAAAGACGACGACCCGGATCAGCTGGCAAAGGTGCTGGAGCATGCTATCCTGCATCCGGAACAGCTGGCCGCCATGAAAGCTGACTGCCGTAAAATGTACGAGAAATATTATTCCAACGAAGCCTATGTTGCCACCCTGACACGGCTGGTGAACGAATCAACAGACTAAAAACAAGATAAAGGCAAGGGTCGATGCGTGCATCCGCCCTTGCCTTTTTATCATTCCATCAAAATTGCACAAGAAAATTCCAGTTCCGTTCACAAAGACACAGGCCGCGTGTGTTATACTTTTATCAAATCATTCCGCCTGAAAGGAGCCTGTTCTCTCTATGAGCCAACCCGCCTCTGCCGCACCTTCCCGCAAAAAGACAGTGATCTCGCTGCTGGTGCTCGCCGCACTTACCAGCATCATCGTGCTGCTGTTCAAGGACAACTGGGCCGAGATCACCGCAGCGCTTTCGCAGCTGTCCGCATGGCAGGTGCTGGTGGTGCTGGCCATCGGCCTCAGCTACCCGCTGCTGGAGGGGTGCGTGGCGTGGGTCATCGTGCGCAGCCGCATCCCGGGCTTCAGGCTCTGGCAGGGCATCGATACCGCGTGGTGCGGCACCTTTGGCAATGTGGTCACGCTGGGCGCAGGTGCAGTGCCGGTGCAGACCTGGTATCTGCACCGCTGCGGCCTGCCGGTTGGCCCGGGCGTGGGCCTGATGACCCTGCAGTACGTGTTCCACAAAACCACCGTGCTGCTGTATGCCACGGTGATGCTGCTGTTTCAGCACAGATGGCTTGCCGCCAACACCACCGGTGTGATGAATTATCTGCCCATGGCATACGCTGTAGTGGCGGCCATCATTGTGGTGCTGGTGCTGGTGTGCGTATCGCCGCTGGTGCAGAACCTTGCCCGCTGGCTGATGCGTCTGCTGCCCAAAACGGAAAAATGGCAGCAGCGCCGCGCCGACTGGCAGCAGCAGCTGGATGTTCTGGGCGAAGAGAGCCGCCGTCTGCTGGCGGATAAGCCCCGCTGCGCTGAAATTCTGGCATTGCAGGCGGTCAAGCTGTTCGGGCTGTTCTGCCTGCCCTACCTGTGCATCCGGTTCATGGGGCTTTCCCCTCTGAGCTTTTTGCAGGTGCAGCTGCTCACCAGCCTGATGCTGTTTTTGTCCAACGCCCTGCCCAATGTGGCCGGCATGGGCTCCATCGAGACGGCATTCCTGCTGGTGTTCGGCAGCTTTCTGGAGCGCGGCGAGGTGATGAGCGTGATGATGCTCTACCGCATCGCCAGCTATTATGTGGTGTTCGCCGCCAGCGCCGTGGGCTTCTTCTTTGCCCAGCGGCATCTGGGCCAAATGGGAGCGGAGCCGCCAAAGGAGGCATGACTCTTATGAAGGAAAAAGGCATTCTGTCCCGGTTCGGCATTGTCATTTTAGTGCTGCTTGCACTGGTGCTGATCTTTCCTTCCGCAAAGATCGATCTTGCATCCAGCATCGAGGCCAGCACACAGGCCAGTGTCCGGGTGGAGCACATTCAGAACTTTGCCCGCTCCGCAGAGATGGATGTTCAGCTGTTTTCTGCCGACGACCCTGCCTATCAGCAGATCGCAAACGTGCTCTCCGGCCTTACCTGTGTCAAGCGGTTCAACCAGCAGTATTCCTCCTACAGCCACGAATACCCGGTGGATTCCGTCACTGTGAGCTACTACGATGATACCGAGAACAATAACCTCCTGTTCACCGTCTACTCCGATGGCACCGCCATCGTGAACAGCCAGTTCGTAAAGGTCAAAGCGCCCAAAGGCGGAGCGGAGGAAGTGTACCGTCAGCTGGTGGAGATCGTGAAGTAAACCCTCTCAGGCATCGCTGAGCGATGCCAGCTCCCCCGAAAGGGGGAGCTTCTTTGCATCTGGCTTAAACGTTTTCCTTCAAACCAAAAGTAGTATCTTTCCGTACTTGCGCATGAAGCTCGCCCTTCGGGAGAGCTGCCGCCGCAGGCGGCTGAGAGGGTCGTTTTCCTTATAAAAACAAAAATCGGGGCATGCAGGTGGTCAAGCTGCATGTCCCGTTTTTGTTTTCTTTTGCACTTGGTGCGGTACCAATCACACCGAATGCCGCGCATCGAGCCGTGGGAGCAAACTAAAACCACAGCTCACTTGAAAAAGAGAATGGAATGGAGGAATTGGCGTTTGCGCAGCAATGAAAGCCCCAGTGGGGCTTTTAAGCCACAAAGCGGTCTTGCGTAAGCAAGATGGAGTGACCTCGCCACGACAAACTTGGGGATCACCTGACACAGCTCCGCAGCTCTGCCATGGCGGATCCGTTTTTCGCAGAAGCCCTTGCAGAAGCATCTGCTTTTCTGGTGCAACGTGGTTAGATTTGTCTAACCTCGTTGCGAGAACAGAATACCACAGCCGGTTAGTCTTGTCAACCCTTATTTTGCGATTTTTTTCGCAAAATAGGTGCACTGCCGGGATTTCGGCGCTTTTTCTACATTCTGCCCAAAGAAAGCCCTTTGCTTTGGAAGAAAACCCACTTGTTATCTATTGCTTTTTAAAGTGGTTCTTGCTATTATAATAACGCAAGATTTTGTGGGCAGGTTTTCATTTTTGTCTACACCTTGTAGTCGGGGCTGCTGTAACCGGCAGTTCAAGACCGTTTTGCCCCCAGAAAGCCGCCATACAGAGCGGTTTTTCAAAGGCTCATTAGTTAGAAAGCGCTAACTGCGTAATGGAGCAAGGAGGTTCCAATGATCAATTTTGAACAGTGGGAAGGCTTTGAGGGCCGCATCTGGAAAGAAGAAGTCAATGTGCGCGACTTCATCCAGAAGAACTACACCCCGTATGACGGCGACGAAAGCTTTCTGGCCGGCCCCACCGAGGCGACCGACAAGCTGTGGGGTGCCCTGCAGAAGCTGCAGAAGGCCGAGCGCGCCAAGGGCGGCGTGCTGGATATGGAGACCGAAGTGGTCAGCAGCCTGACTGCTTACGGCCCCGGCTATATCGACGAAAGCCTGAAGGATCTGGAGCAGATCGTGGGTCTGCAGACCGACAAGCCCCTCAAGCGCGCCTTCATGCCCTACGGCGGCATCAAGATGGCAGAGCAGGCCTGCACCACCTACGGCTACCAGCCCAGCGAAGAGCTGCACAAGATCTTTACCGATTATACCCGCACCCACAATCAGGCTGTGTTTGATGCCTACACCCCTGAGATGAAGGCGGCCCGCCACACCCACATCATCACCGGCCTGCCGGACACCTACGGCCGCGGCCGCATCGTGGGCGACTACCGCCGCGTGGCCCTGTACGGCATCGATGCACTGATCAAGTTCAAGCAGGAGGACTTTGCCAACTGCGGCGACGGCACCATGACCGACGACGTGATCCGCCTGCGCGAGGAGATCGCCCGCCAGATCAGTGCCCTGAAGGGCATGAAGAAGATGGCCGAGGCCTACGGCTATGATATCTCTCAGCCTGCAAAGAACGCCAAGGAGGCCTGCCAGTGGCTGTATTTCGGGTACCTTGCCGCCATCAAGACCCAGAACGGCGCTGCCATGAGCGTGGGCCGCATCTCCACCTTCCTGGATATCTATATCCAGCGCGATCTGGACAACGGCACCCTGACCGAGACCCAGGCTCAGGAGCTGATCGACCACATGGTCATGAAGTTCCGCATGGTCAAGTTTGCCCGCATCCCCAGCTACAACCAGCTGTTCTCCGGCGACCCCGTGTGGGCAACGCTGGAAGTGGGCGGCATCGGCATGGATGGCCGCAGCATGGTCACCAAGAACTGCTACCGCTTCCTGCACACGCTGGAAAACATGGGCCCCGCACCGGAGCCGAACCTGACCGTTCTGTACTCCTCCGCCCTGCCGGAGAGCTTCAAGAAATATGCCGCCAAGGTGTCCATCGATACCAGCTCTGTCCAGTACGAGAACGACGACGTGATGAAGCCCGTCTGGGGCGATGATTACTCCATCTGCTGCTGCGTGTCTGCCACCCAGACCGGCAAGGAGATGCAGTTCTTCGGTGCCCGCGCCAACCTTGCCAAGTGCCTGCTGTACGCCATCAACGGCGGTGTGGACGAGAAGAGCCACGAGCAGTGCGGTCCCAACTATGCCCCCATCACCAGCGAGTACCTGAACTACGACGAGGTGCTGCCCAAGTATGTCCAGATGCTGGACTGGCTGGCTGGCCTGTACGTCAATGTGCTGAACCTGATCCAGTATATGCACGACAAATACTACTACGAGGAAGCCGAGATGGCCCTCATCGACACCGACGTGCGCCGCACCTTTGCCACCGGCATTGCAGGCTTCTCCCACGTCATCGACTCCCTGAGCGCCATCAAGTACGCCAAGGTCAAGGTAGTGCGTGACGAGAGCGGCCTTGCCACCGGCTTTGAGACCGAGGGCGACTTCCCCAAGTACGGCAACGACGATGACCGCGCCGACGAGATCGGCGTGTGGCTGCTGCGCACCTTCCTGGAGATGATCAAGAAGCGCCACACCTACCGCAACTCTGAGGCTACCACCTCTATCCTGACCATCACCTCCAACGTGGTGTACGGCAAGTACACCGGCGCGCTGCCCGACGGCCGTGCCGCATTCACCCCGTTTGCTCCCGGTGCAAACCCCAGCTACGGCGCAGAGCAGAACGGCCTGCTGGCTTCCCTGAACTCGGTGGCAAAGCTGCCCTACCACTGGGCACTGGACGGCATCTCCAACACCCAGACCATCAACCCGGACGCTCTGGGCCACAGCGAAGGCGAGCGGGTGGAGAATCTGGTACAGGTCATGGACGGCTACTTCGATCAGGGCGCACACCACCTGAACGTGAACGTCTTTGGCAAGGAGAAGCTGCTGGACGCCATGGAGCACCCCGAGAAGGAAGAGTACGCCAACTTTACCATCCGCGTCTCCGGCTACGCTGTCAAGTTCATCGATCTGACCCGCGAGCAGCAGATGGACGTTATCTCCCGCACCTGCCATGCAGCCCTGTAACCCCATCGGCTATGTCCACTCGCTGGAATCCTTCGGCTCTGTGGACGGCCCCGGTGTGCGCTTTGTGGTGTTTTTGCAGGGGTGTGCCCTGCGGTGCAAATACTGCCACAACCCGGAAACGTGGGCTGCGGAGGGCGGCGAGGAATGGACGGCAGAAAAGCTGTTCCAGCGGGTCTACCGCTACCGCAACTACTGGGGCAAGAAGGGCGGCATCACGGTCAGCGGCGGCGAGCCGCTGCGCCAGATGGAGTTCCTGACGGCATTCTTCGAGCTGGCCCGCTTCAAAGGCGTGCACACGGCTCTGGATACCGCCGGCCAGCCCTTCCGGCCCGATGACCCGGATTATCTGGCCGGTTTCGACCGGCTGATGAAGTCCACCAGTCTGGTCATTCTCGACCTGAAGGAGATCGACCCGGAACGCCACCGGCAGCTCACCGGCAAAGACAATGCCAACATCCTTGCGATGGCGCGGCACATCTCGGACCTCGGCATCCCGCTGTGGATCCGGCATGTGCTGGTGCCCGGCCTGACCGACGACGAGGAGGGCCTGCGCAGGACCGCAGACTTCATCCGCAGCCTGAAAACGGTGCAGCGGGTGGAGGTGCTGCCCTACCACACGCTGGGCCTGTTCAAGTGGCAGAAGCTGGGCATCCCCTATCCGCTGCCGGATGCCGTGCCGCCCACAGCGGAGCAGGTGAAGCGTGCAGAAGAGCTGCTGGAAGTGAGCCGGTATCCCGGCTAAGCTCCTGATTTAAAAAACGACCGTTTCCGGTGCGCAGAATGCGCCGGGAGCGGTCGTTTTTTCTTGACTTCCCTTCTGTACACCGTTATAATGAAAAAAGTAAAAAAGGAGAAACAGCCATGCAGATTTTCAATACGCTGACCCGCCAGAAAGAAGAATTCGTGCCGCAGGTGCCCGGTGAATACCGCATCTATGTCTGCGGCCCTACCGTTTATAACTATATCCACATCGGCAACGCCCGCCCGCTGATCGTGTTCGATACCCTGCGCCGCTACCTTGAGTACCGCGGCAACAAGGTGTTCTATGTTTCCAACATCACCGATATCGACGATAAGCTCATTAAGAAGGGACAGGAAGAGGGCACCTCCATGAAGGAGGTTGCTCAGCGCTTTGAGGCCGAGTACCTCAAGGATGCCGCCGGCCTCAACTGCAAAAAGCCCACCGTCCAGCCCCGGGCTACCGAGCACATCCAGCAGATCCTGGATATCGTGAAGGATCTGATCGACTCCGGCCACGCTTATGTTGCCAAGAACGGCGATGTGTACTTCCGGGTGAAGAGCGATCCCGAGTACGGCAAGCTGAGCCACCTGAAGCTGGACGATCTGGAGAGCGGCAACCGTGAGCTGCGCAGCCAGATGGACGACGACCTGAAGGAGGACCCCGCAGACTTTGCCGTGTGGAAGGCCGCAAAGCCCGGTGAACCTGCATGGGAGAGCCCCTACGGCATGGGCCGTCCGGGCTGGCATATCGAGTGCAGCGCCATGAGCCGCACCCATCTGGGCAAGACCATTGATCTGCACTGCGGCGGTCAGGACCTGATCTTCCCCCACCACGAGAATGAGATCGCACAGAGCGAGTGCGCCAACGGCTGCACCTTTGCCCGCTACTGGATGCACAACGGCTTCATCAACGTGGACAATCAGAAGATGTCCAAGAGCCTGCACAACTTCTTCACCGTGCGGGACGTGGCGGATGTCTACGGCTACGAACCCATCCGCTATTTCATGCTGACCGCAGGCTACCGGATGCCCCTGAACTACACCGTGGATCTCATCGAGAGCTGCAAGAACAGCCTGGAGCGCCTGTACACCTGCCGCGAGAATCTGGACTTTGCCCTGACCAAGGATGCCTTTGGCACCGACGAGACTCTGAAGGAAAAGGCTGCCGAGGCCCGCACCAAGTTCTGCACTGCCATGGACGATGACCTGAACACCCCGGATGCACTGGCTGCCGTGTTCGATCTGGTCAAGGAGATCAACACGCTGTCGGCTGTTTCCTCCAAGGATGCTCTGCAGACCGCCGCCGCTGCGTTCGACGAGATCACCGGCGTACTGGGCCTGCTGTACAACCGCAAGAAGGACGAGGTGCCCGCCGAGGTGACCGAGCTGGTAGAGAAGCGTGCCGCCGCCAAGAAGGCCAAGGACTGGGCCACCGCCGATGCCATCCGCGCACAGCTGACCGAGCTGGGCTGGGCGGTCAAGGACACCGCACAGGGCCCGCAGCTGAGCAAGCTCTAAATTAAAGTAAAGCTATTCGCGGCATGTTGCGGATGGCTTTACTTTTTTGCGCGCATTTGCCATAATAAGGAAGAAGATCAGCTTTGCGGAGGGAACAGCAATGAAGGTCATGGTTTTTGACGTAGGAGGCACCGAGATCAAATATTCGGTCATGGACGAAGGAATGAACCGTTTCGATGCCGGTTCCGTGCCCACGCCGCAGGATACGCAGGAGCATTTTCTCGACACAATATACGCTCTGTATGCACCGCATAAGGATGAAGTGGACGGTATCGCCATGGCGCTGCCCGGCTTTGTGGATGCCAACACCGGCTATGTCTCCAACGGCGGGGCACTTCTGTACAACACCGGCACGCAGGTGGGGCAGCTGGTGCGCGAAAGATGCGGCTGCCGTGTCACGCTGGAAAACGACGGCAAGGCTGCAGCCATTGCAGAGCTGCGGGCCGGTGCCTTGCAGGGCTGCTGCAATGCGGCAGTGTTTATCATCGGCACCGGCGTGGGCGGCGGCATCATTGCCAATGGCCAGCTGGTGCGCGGCGTGCACTTTACCGCCGGAGAGTACAGCTTTGTGAACACCAACGCCGACGAGTGGGAGAATACCGAAAAACCATGGCCTGCCAGTGCAGCACCAAATACCTGCTCAAGTGGTATCGTGCCCGCAAAGGCCTGCCCGCCGATGCCCCCATGAACGGTAAACTCTTTTTTGATGCCGCCAATGCCGCCGAGCCGGAAGCACTGGAAGTGCTGGAACGGTTCTGCAAGATGGTGGCCGTGCAGATCTACAACCTGACCGTATTGCTGGATGTGGAAAAGGTAGCCATCGGCGGCGGCATCAGCAAGCAGCCGCTGCTGCTGGACGATCTGCGCCGGGTATATGCCGGGCTGTTTGCTTCCCGTGGGGAATCACCCTACATGATCGGTCTGCCCCGCTGCGAGATCGTGCCCTGCCATTTCAGCAGTGAAGCCAATCAGGTGGGAGCATTGTATACCTATCTGCAGGCGGAAAGCAAAACCATTTAATGGCTTCCGCTTCGCTCTAGCCATATTCAGCGGAACAATTATTTTTATAGAGCAAACTCCGGCAGACTGCGGTCTGCCGGAGTTTGCTTTTTCACAGGATAGGGCCGTATTGGAAAACGGCATCCTCCCTTAGATTTACTTATTGGTCAGCCGGTTGAAGTGCGGCTTTTCGTCTTCTTCCTTCTTCGGTTCCGGCTTTTCCGCCGGGGTCAGGCGCACCTCGGTCACGCGGCGCTTGGCCGTGCGGGTAACGACACCGTCGTACTCGCCCAGCGTGAACCGGTCGCCCACCTTGGGCAGATGGCAGGTTTTTTCCTGCACCAGACCGTTCACCGTATTGGAATCGATATCTTCATCCTCCGGCAGGCCCAGCCTCTCATACAGGTCGTCCACACCGGCACTGCCCAGCACGATCCAGCTGCCGTCCGACTGCCTGCGGAAGTCCTCGGTTGCTTCGTCGTGCTCATCCCAGATCTCGCCTACCAGCTCTTCCAGAATATCTTCCAGCGTGATGATGCCCTCGGTACCGCCGTACTCGTCCACCACCACCGCCATGTGATGGTGCTGCTCACGCAGGGTGCGCAGCAGCTGGGAGATCTGGGTGGAGCCGGTGGTATAAAGGGTGGGCTTCACAAGGTCTTCCAGCGTGGTATCCTTGCGCAGACGGCCAAGGTAAAAGTCCTTTTCATGTACCACACCGATGATGTTGTCAATGGTGCCGTGGTAGACGGGCAGACGAGAATATCCCGATTCCGCAAAGGTATCGGCCACCTCATCCAGCGAGAGATCGTCCTCCACCGCGATCACATCCACGCGGGGCGTGAGGATCTCCTCCACCTCCACATCGTCGAACTCAATGGCGCTGCGGATGAGCTGGCTTTCCCGGTCGGTCAGCTCGCCGTCGTTCTCGGCCTCGCTGACCATGGTCATCAGCTCACCCTCAGTGATGGTGTCCTCCTCGGTGCTGCGGATGAAATGCCCCAACAGGCGCTTCCACTGGGTGAACAGCCAGGTCAGCGGGGTGAACAGGATCATGAGCAGGTTCAAAAAGGGCGAAACCGCTGTGGCAACCGTCTCCGGCATCTCCTTTGCAAGGCTCTTGGGGGTCACCTCGCCAAAGATCAGAACCACAATGGTCAGCACGAAGGTGGACACCGTCGCGCCCCGCTCCGGGTCCAGCAGGCGGGTGAACAGCACTGTGCCAATGGATGCTGCGGCAATGTTGACGATATTGTTGCCGATGAGGATGGTGGAGAGCAGCTTGTCGTACTTTTCCGACATAGCCAGCACGCGGGCTGCTGCCGAATCGCCGTCCTCGGCGCGGCTTTTCAGGCGGATCTGGTTCAGGGAAGAAAATGCGGTCTCAGAGGCGGAGAAAAAGGCGGAAAATGCCACCAGAATGATCAGCGCCGCCAAAAGCGTAATACTGCCATCGTCCATAAAAAGGGAAATCACACTCAACTTTCTGTTTTTATTAAAGAACAGACTCCCTCAGTCTGCTTCGCAACCAGCTCCCTCAAAGAGGGAGCCTTGCCGCGCGATGACGGAAGGAGTTCTTTCCGTATACAAAAATGTGCTCCCCATCGTTGCTGTTCCGCGATGAAAAGCACATCAATGTTATTTGTAATCATACCATATTCTGTACGGTGGTGCAAGCTTTCTTGCCGCAAAGTCCGTACAGAACAGGTAAAATTTACATTATCGCAGGGTCAAAGCGCCATTCTCGCAGTCTACCGTCAGGGGGTGTTGCCCTCGGTATAGCTGCCCTGAATGATGGCCTTGGCGATCAGGGTCTCCACGCGGCTCTGGATGAACCGCTTGATGGGACGTGCGCCATACACGCTGTCGTAAGCAGAATCGATGATGAAGTCCTTGGCAGCGGTGGTGACCTCCAGCTTGAGGTGCTTGCCCTCGTCCATGCGCTTGCGCAGATCCTGCAGCTGCAGATCCACGATCCTGCGCATCTCGTCCTTGGTCAGGCTCTTGTAGTAGACGATCTCATCCAGACGGTTCAGAAATTCGGGGCGGAACTTGCTCTTCAGCAGCTGGTCGATCTGGTGCTTTGCTTCCTCGCTCAGCTCGTTGGAACCGTTGGCACGGCGCTGCTCCAGATCGTTCAGGATGATGTCGCTGCCCAGATTGGAGGTGAGGATGATGACCGTGTTCTTGAAGTCCACGGTGCGGCCCTGACTGTCGGTGATGCGGCCATCGTCCAGCACCTGCAGCAGGATGTTGAACACATCGGGGTGGGCTTTTTCCACCTCATCGAACAGCACCACGCTGTAGGGCTTGCGGCGCACAGCCTCAGTCAGCTGGCCGCCCTCTTCGTAACCGACGTATCCCGGAGGCGCGCCAATCAGACGGCTGACGCTGAACTTCTCCATATACTCGGTCATATCGATTCGCACCATGTTGCGCTCGTCGTCAAACAGGGCCTGTGCCAGTGCCTTGGCCAGCTCAGTCTTGCCCACGCCGGTGGGGCCGAGGAACAGGAAGCTGCCGATGGGGCGGTTGGGGTTGGCGATACCGGCGCGGCTGCGCAGGATGGCCTCGCTCACCTTGGTCACAGCCTCGTCCTGACCGATGACCCGCTGGTGCAGCACATCGTCCAGATGCAGCAGCTTCTCGCGCTCACCCTCCACCAGTTTCTCCACCGGGATGCCGGTCCAGCGGGCCACGATGCGGGCGATCTCCTCATCGGTCACGCGGTCACGCAGCAGGCTGTCCTCCTTCTTGGCGGCGGCGATCTTCTCTTCCTCTTCCAGCTGTTTCTGCAGCTGGGGCAGCTTGCCGTATTTCAGCTCAGCAGCCTTGTTCAGGTCGTACTCGCGCTGTGCCTTTTCAATGTCGGCATTGGTCTGCTCGATCTGCTCACGCAGGGATTGCACCTTGCCGATGGCGTTCTTCTCGTTCTCCCACTTTGCCTTCATGCTGCGGAACTTGTCCTGCAGCTCGGCCAGCTCCTTTTCCAGATCCTTCAGGCGGCTCTGGCTCAGGGCATCGGTCTCCTTTTTCAGGCTCACCTGCTCGATCTGCAGCTGGGTGATGCGGTGGGCCAGATCGTCCATCTCGCTGGGCATGCTGTCCATCTCGGTCTTGATCATGGCGCAGGCTTCATCCACAAGGTCGATGGCCTTATCCGGCAGGAAACGATCCGTGATATAGCGGTCGGAAAGGGTGGCAGCGGCGATCAGGGCGCTGTCGTTGATCTTCACGCCGTGGAACACCTCGTAGCGTTCCTTCAGTCCGCGCAGGATGGAGATGGTGTCCTCCACGGTGGGCTCATCCACCTGTACCGGCTGGAAGCGGCGCTCCAGAGCGGGGTCTTTCTCGATATACTGGCGGTACTCGTCCAGCGTGGTGGCACCGATGCAGTGCAGCTCGCCCCGGGCCAGCATGGGCTTGAGCAGGTTGCCTGCGTCCATGGCGCCATCGGTCTTGCCGGCACCCACGATGGTGTGCAGCTCATCGATGAAGAGGATGATCTTGCCCTCGCTCTTCTTCACCTCGTTCAGCACGCTCTTCAGGCGCTCCTCGAACTCGCCGCGGTACTTTGCACCGGCCACCAGAGCGCCCATGTCCAGACTGAACACGATGCGGTCCTTCAGGTTTTCGGGCACATCGCCGCGCACGATCCGCTGTGCAAGGCCCTCTGCAATGGCGGTCTTGCCAACGCCGGGCTCACCGATCAGGCAGGGGTTGTTCTTGGTCTTACGGGACAGGATGCGGATCACGTTGCGGATCTCCTGATCACGGCCGATGACGGGGTCCAGTTTCTGCTTGCGGGCAAGGTCTACCAGATCCTGACCATACTTCTGCAGGGCGTTGTAGGTCTCCTCGGGATTGTCGTTGGTGACGCGCTGGTTGCCGCGCACTGCTGTGAGCTGCTGCAGGAACTTATCTTTCGTGATGCTGAACGCACGGAACAACTCGGTGGTGTTCTGGGTCTGCTCGTCCAGCAGACCCAGGAACACATGCTCCACGCTGATATAGTCGTCCTTCATGGCCTTGGCTTCTCGGGCGGCGGCGCTGAGCACCTTATCGGCAGCCTGCGAGATATAGACCTTGTCGGGGTCACGGCCGGAGCCGGAGACCGAGGCAAAGCCGAAAGCTTTTCAGCCACGGCGGCAGAAAAGCTGCCGGGATCAACATTCAGCTTCTGCAGCAGCTGCGGGATCAGGCCCTGCTCCTGCGAAGCGAGGGCGTGCAGCAGATGTTCAGGTTCCAATTGATTGTGCTGGTACTCCACAGCCAGCTGTTGCGCAGCCTGCAGAGCCTCCAGCGTTTTCTGTGTATATTGATTGGTATTCATAAAGTCAAGCCTCCATTCATACCGGAAGGTTTATTTTAGCGGACACGATAGTCATCTGCTAAAAGCCCGGTGCAGAGATGCTGCCGAACGGGAAGCAGCGGCTATTCTTCAGTTGTTTCACGGTTTCAAGCACCTCCTGCCGAACTGGTTTTACTCGTTTTAGCACTCTATCTGTTCGACTGCTAAAACTATACTCCTGTTTTCCCACTTTGTCAATAGGGTTCATAAAAAGTTTGCAAATCATAATTTTTGCTAGAAAAAACACGCAGCCTTGCCATACCGTTCGTCGCGTAAGCGACTTAAAATCGGCGCAACACAAAAAATCCTCTAGCGCAGCGACTTGGATTTTTTGTATGGAGCCCATCCGCTTTGGGATTATTAAGGGCGAGCAGCCCTTAGTTTGCAACGGCGACGACCGCGGCCAGCGGCCGAAACAGGGAGGAGCTGTTGGGGCAGCGGCCTGCAGGATGCGAGTGCCACGCAAGGCACGAAGCAGACGCAGGGAGCCGCAACCCGCCGCCTCCCGCGCCTCGAAAGTAGCGGAGACCTTGCCGCGCTGAACACGCGGCATTTGCTACGCAAACCGGTCTGCGGCTTAAAAGCCCCACTGGGGCTTTCATGCCCTGCGGGCACCGCCGTCCTTTCTGGTTCTCTTTTGGCACGCAAAAGAGAACTTATCCGGTGGAGAAGAATTGCATAAAAGTCAAGAAATCTGTTCCACTCGAATACGCTCTGTATGGGAAGCATTGCTCTAAAAAAAGAACCCCAAAAAATCCATAGATTTTCTGGAGTTCAAAAATTCATATAATGTGATCTCAGCCCTGCTTTTTCCAGCGGCGCATCACGCCCATGCCCAGCGCATAGGGGCCGGTGTGCACGGCAATGGTGCAGCCGATCTGCAACAGGCCCACTTCGCACTGTGCGCCGGGGTACTTTGCACGCAGGGCCGCGCGGGTCTGCATCCACAGGCGCTTGCCTTCCTCTTCGTCGTAGCCGTAGCCTACGGTGATGCGGTAGTCGTCCGGGGCGCCGTGGGCATCCAGATAGTTCATCAGCTGTTCCAGCGCTTTTTCAAAGCTCTTCTGTCGGCCGCGTGCCACGCCGCCGGAGAAGATCTCGCCATCCTTGAACAGGATCATCGGCTTGATGCCCAGCATGTTGGCTGCACGGCCCGTCACCTTGCCAATGCGGCCGCCCTTAATGAGATAGTCCAGATTGCCTACCGTGAAGAAGATCTGGTTGGTAGCTTTCTCTGCTTCCAGCCATGTCACGGTCTCGTCCAGCGTGCAGCCTGCGTCCCGCATGGCCACGGCGTTTTCCACCATGGTGGACTCGGTAACGGTAGCCGCCGCGCTGTCAATGACCTCAATGCGGGCATCGGGGAAATCTTCCAGCACCAGATCCCGGGCATTGCGGGCGCTGCCCACACAGCCGCTCATCTTGCTGGTGAACACCAGACACAGCACATCCCGGCCAGCAGCAGCATGGGCACGGAATGCCTGCTCAAAGTCCTCAATGGAAGCAAGGCTGGTTTTGGGGTAGGCCGAAGGGTTGTCCACCATGAACTGGTAGAAGTCCCGCACGGCGATCTCCTTGCCTTCTTTGCGGTAGTGCTCGCCGTCCAGCGAGACATAGAAGGGCACGACCTCGATTTGGAGCTGTTTGGCAGTGTCCAGCGTCAGGTCGCATGCGCTGTCGGTAATGATATCAAACATCTGTGACGCTTCCTTTTCTGAATCATTCAGGAGCTTTGCAGGGGATCATACGTGGTGGATATAAGCCTCACGCTCGGCACCCACAGAGATGTAGGTGATCTTGCAGCCGACAGCCTTTTCCAGATATTCCACGTAATCGCGTGCTTCCTTGGGCAGGTCTTCCCACTTGCGGGCTGCGGTGATATCACAGTGCCAGCCGGGCAGGTACTCCACCACGGGCTGTGCGGTGTCCAGAGCTTCGCCCATGGGGAAGCGGGTGGTGGTGCTGCCATCGGTCAGCTTGTAGGCAGTGACCATGGGGATCTTTTCCATGTAGTCCAGCACGTCCAGCAGGGTCAGAGCAACTTCATCGCAGCCCTGGCAGAACACGCCGTAGCGGCTTGCCACCAGATCGATGGGGCCAACGCGGCGGGGACGGCCGGTGGCTGCACCGTACTCGTGGCCAGCCTCACGCAGGTCGTGCTTTTCCTCTTCGGTCATAGCCAGCTCGGCAGCGAAGGGGCCGTCACCCACGCAGGAGGAGTAAGCCTTCATCACGCCGATGGAGTTGTGCAGCTTGTGGCCCGGGATACCTGCGCCGATGGGAGCGTAAGCACCGATGACGTTGGAAGAGGTGGTATAGGGGTAAATGCCGAAATCGATGTCGCGCAGAGCGCCCAGCTGAGCCTCGAACAGGACCTTCTTGCCTGCAGCGTCTGCATCGGCCAGATACTGGCCCACATCGCAGATGTAATCCTTGAAGATGGCGGCATACTTTTCGAGCCATGCCCACATCTCATCCACGCTGATGGGAGCTGCGTTGTAGCTGCCCTCCATGACCAGATTCTTGGAATCCACCATGGTGACCAGGCGCTTCTTCACAGCGTCGTCCAGATGCAGCAGGTCGCCCATGCGCAGGGTCTTCTTCATGTACTTGTCGCCGTAAGCGTAGGCAATGCCGCGCTTGGTGGAGCCGAACTGTGCGCCGGTCTTGGACAGACGTGCTTCTTCCAGACCGTCCTGCTCCACATGGTAGGGCATGGTGATGGTTGCACGGTCGGAGATCTTCAGGTTTGCCGGGCTGATCTCAACGCCCTGCTCCCGCAGCTTGTTGATCTCGCCGTCCAGATGATGCGGGTCGATGACCATGCCGTTGCCCATAACGCAGACCACGTTCGGACGCAGGATGCCGGAGGGCAGCAGATTCAGCACGAACTTGCCGCGCTCGTTCTTGACCGTGTGACCGGCGTTGTTGCCGCCCTGATAACGTGCAACGATGTCATACTCCTGGCTGATGAGGTCGACCATGCGGCCCTTGCCTTCATCGCCCCAGTTGATACCCGTAATTGCAGTAAGCATAATAAATGACCTCTTTATCATTTTTTCAAAAGACAGCCTTTTCCGTGCACCTTGCCCGGGATACGCCACCTTGGGAAAACACATCAGCAGGCATACACAAAGCACATACCAATGCAAGTATAGTATAGCACAGATCGCCGTGCAAAAAAAGAGGAAAACACAGCTTTTGGCTGCGTTTTCCTCCAAAAAAGTGTGCGCAAAATTGTGCGTTCAGCTGCGGGGGTTCTCAAGGTCGGCACGGCGGGTCACCTTGTGGATGGTGCCGTCCGGCTCCTGAATGGAGGTGTTGGCCAGCTGCGCGCGCAGGCTGGCCTTCATGTCGTCGATGTATTCGCGGCGCAGGGCCTGCTGCTCTGCCTTTTCGGCCTCGGTCAGGCCAGTGGTCTTGCTCTTTTTTGCCAGCTCGTTGATGCGGGCGATCTTTTCCTGTGTCATGGTGCCTCCTGTATTTTCAAGCGGAATATGTTATAATAAGAAAGCAAACCCTCTCAGTCATTGCTGTGCAATGCCAGCTCCCCCGAAAGGGCGAGCTTTTTAAGGAATTTTCTCAATCAGTATAGCAAAGGATGATAAAAATGGCAACTCAATTGAATTTTGCACAGCAGATGGATGCCGTGCTCAAAACGCTGGACGGCACCCGGCCGCGCCTTTTGCTCCACGCCTGCTGCGGCCCCTGCTCCAGTGCAGTGCTGGAACAGCTGTGCCAGTATTTTGAGATCACAGTGCTTTACTATAACCCCAACACATGGCCTGCAGAGGAATACTACCGCCGCGGCGAGGAACTGAAGAAGTTCGTGGCAGCAGCCCATCCTCTGGGCGTGACCGTGGTGGAGGGCCACTACGACCCGCAGGAGTTCTACTCTGCTGTCACCGGCCTTGAAAACGAGCCGGAGCGGGGCAGTCGGTGCACGGTCTGCTACCGGCTGCGGATGCGCCGGGCGGCGCAATACGCCAGTGAGAACGGCTTCGACTGGTTCACCACCACACTGTCCATCAGCCCGCATAAAGATGCCAAGCGCATCAATGCCATCGGGCAGGAGCTGGAAGCCGAGTTCGGCGTAAAGCATCTGCCTTCGGACTTCAAAAAGCACAACGGCTATCTGCGCAGCCTGCAGCTTTCGGAGGAATACGGCCTGTACCGGCAGGATTACTGCGGGTGCGAGTTCAGCGCGAAGGCAAGAGGCATTGAGAAATAACCCTCTCAGTCATTGCTGTGCAATGCCAGCTCCCCTGAGAGGGTTTATTCCTCCGGCAATCTAGCTACCAGCAGGGTGAAAATAATCAGCCCCACGCAGGGCACGATGTTGGAAGCCATACCAGCGGCAAGGCCAGCCTTTTCGGCTACGATGCCAATGATCCACGGCATGAGGATGGCACCGCTGGATGCCACCGGCAGCATGATGCCCATGCTGGTCACGCTGGTCATGCGGCCCGCGCTGGCCACAGCGGTGGGGTTCAGGCCCGCCATGGAGAACGCAAACGCAAACAGCAGCACGATAGCCATGACCTGCGTGTGGGCCATGACCAGCAGCACATAAAAGATCGTACACAGCACGCTCATGCCCACCATGGCCTTGCGCGGGCTCTTGAACGGGAACACGAACGCAATGAGCAGGCGTGCCACCAATGTGGCCCCCACATGACCGTGACGGTGTAAGCCGCCAGTGTACCCGCAATGATGCCGCTGCCCTTGAAGTAAGTGACCATCCAGCCGTTGACGCTCTGCTCTGCAGCGTTCTGGAAGAACAAAAGGCCGGTCAGCATCCAGAACCGTGCCGAACGCAGAAAGCTCCAGTCAATGGCCTGCTTTTCCTTGGCATTCTTGGCCTTGCCGCCGCCCAGCGGGGTAAAGGCATATACCAGCCACAGCACAAGTCCCAGTGCCGCCAGCAGGAACACCGCCAGCTCAGTGCTCACCTTCGCCGCTGCCGCAATGAGGAAGGGGCACAGCAGCGCACCGCAGGCGTAGCAGCTGTGCATCAGGTTCATGCCCCGGGTGCGGTCGGCGGAGTGATCGCTGACCAGAATGGTGCAGGTGTTGATAACACTGCCCTTGGCAATGCCCACCACAAAGAAAGCCACTGCCAGCAGGATCTCTACACCGGTCAGGCCCATGATGCCGTAGCCCACCGCATAGCCGATGGTGAGCAGCAGCACACTGGGCTTCATGCCCAGTACACTGGGCAGCATACCAATGAGCAGGCCTGCCAGCAGATTACCCACACTCATAAGTGAGAGCAGAGTGCCGGTCATGCCGTAGGCAAAACCGTAGCGCTCCTGCAGCAGGCTGACCACCACACCCGCACTGATGGCACAGATGCCACTGAAGAAGAAAGTAAGAAAGCCTGTATTCCGCAGGCGTGCAGACTGTTGTTCCATAATCGTCCTCTTTCTGTGAAAATATCCTCCTTCTATTTAACCATAATTCCGCATCATTGCAACCGGATTTTCTTACAAAAAGTTGCAAAAAGCCCGCCGGGGCATGGACGATTTAAAATGCCCTCCGCTTGCGCTCTGGGCATCTTCAGCGGAAAAATCATTTTTAATTTCGCGTTTGGAGCGACCGCATTTGCGCAGCAATGAAAGCCCCAGTGGGGCTTTTAAGCGGCAGAGCGGTCTGCGTAAGCAGATGGAGGGGCGTTGCCCCGACAAGCTCTGCGGAGCGCTCCAAACGCTTTTTCACGAGAGGAGCTGTGACGGGAAAATGCATCTCATCTCTGCGACCTTTCTTGTGAAAATGGTAGAACGGAACGCCCGCAGGCGTTCCGTTCTACCGAAATTCAGAAGAATATTTCCTTGAATTATGCCCAGAGCAACGCGGAGGGCATTCCCAATCATTTTCTATGCAAAAAGCCCGCCGGGCATCGCTGCACGGCGGGCTTTGGTTTACAGTTTACTCTGCCTTGGTCTCGGGCTTTGCCTCAGCCTTGGCTTCCGGCTTTGCTGCGGGGGCAGCAGCGGGAGCGGCGGGCTTCACCACGGGCTTCGGGGGATTGGGGTCATCCTTCAGCGGGAAGAGGATGATGTGCTTGGGGCACTTCTGGGCACACATGCCGCAGCCCTTGCACTTGTCATAGTCGATGCGGGCCACGCCATCCACCACGTGGATAGCGTCAAACTTACAGGTGCGCTCGCACATACCGCAGGCAATGCAGGAGGTGGTGCACAGCTTGTTTGCCACAGCACCCTTGTCCTTGTTGGAGCACATGACCACCGGCTTGCGCGGGCCGCCCACGTCGATCATGATGACCTGCTTGGGGCAGATGTTTGCGCAGGCACCGCAGCCGGTGCACTTGTCCTTGTCCACCTTGGCAACACCGTCCACAATGTGGATGGCATCGAACTTACACACCTTGGTGCAGTCGCCCAGACCAACGCAGGCAAAGGAGCAGGTCTTGGGGCCGCCGTACAGTGCAGCAGCGGCTGCACAGGTCTGGATGCCCTTGTAATCATAAGCAGGCTTGCAGTGCTCGGAATTGCCCTGACACTGGACAACCGCCTTCTTTTCCACAGCGCTGGCCGTGCCGCCCATGATCTTGGCAATGGCAGCGGCAGCCTTAGGGCCGCCGGGTGCGCACTTGTCGCAGGGCACGCCGTCCATGACCACAGCCTTTGCGTAGTCCGCACAGCCTGCGTAGCCGCAGCCGCCGCAGTTTGCACCGGCAAGGCAGTTGGTAACTTCTTCAATGCGGGGGTCTTCCTCCACCGCCATGAACTTGGACGCTGCGACCAGAACGATCGCACCGACTGCGCCCACGATGGTACACAGGATAACAGCAGATACAATATTCATAATCCTGTTCCTCCCTTACAGCGTGACATTGAACAGGTTTTCGACGATGCCGCCGAAGCCCATGAAGGACAGGCTGGTGATTGCTGCTGCGATCAGGGTGATGGGCAGGCCCTTGAAGGGTGCCGGGGGATCGCAGGCTTCCACGCGCTTGCGCACGCCGCTGAACATGACCATGGCCAGCATGAAGCCGCAGCCTGCGCCGATGGCACACACCAGAGCCTCAATGTAAGCAACACCGAAGCCCATAGCAGCCACATCTGCGCCGTAGTCGCCCACGACCAGAATGGTGACTGCCAGAACACAGCAGTTGGTGGTGATCAGGGGCAGATAAACGCCCAGAGAGTTATACAGTGCAACCACGTACTTCTTGAGGAAGATCTCGATGAACTGCACCAGAACAGCAATGACCAGAATGAACACGATGGTCTGCAGGTAGCTCAGACCAGCCGGGTCCAGAATGAAGATCTGGATGGGGAAGGTAACGGCCGTTGCCATGAACATGACGAAGATGACGGCGCCGGACATACCAACCGCAGAATCCAGCTTTTTGGAAACGCCCAGGAACGGGCAGATACCGTAGAACTTCACCAGCACGTAGTTGTTGACCAAAATCATGCTGAAGAAGATCGCAGCGAGTTTTACTAACATCTTATTCTGCCTCCTTCTTCAGGTTATCAAGGTCGCAGCAGCTCTTGCGCTCGATGCGGGCATCCAGCTTGCCTTCCAGCCACACACAGCCGGCCATCAACAGGCCAAAGCAGAAGAATGCGCCGGGAGCCTGCGTCATGATGGAGACCTTGGCAACGCTTTCCGGGATCACCTGGAAGCCCAGCCAGGTGCCGCTGCCCAGGATCTCACGGATGGATGCCATCAGGGTAGCCGTGAGGGTGTAGCCAACGCCCATGCCCACGCCGTCCAGTGCGGAGTCCACGATGCTGTTCTTGCAGGCGAACATCTCGGCACGGCCCAGAATGATACAGTTGACAACGATCAGGGGCAGGAACACACCCAGAGCGTTGTACAGGCTTTCCATGTAAGCCTGCATGAACATCTGAACGATGGTCACGAAGCTTGCGATAATGACGATGTAGCAGGGCAGATGCACCTTGCCGGGGATCACCTTGCGCAGCAGGGAGATCATGATATTGGAGCACACCAGCACGAAGGTGAAGGCGGCACCCATGCCCAGAGCGCTGGAAACTGCAGTGGTAACTGCCAGAATGGAGCAGGTACCCAGAACCAGACGCAGAACGGGGTTTTCTTTGATAATGCCGTTGGTAAGGATGCTTACCTTGGACTTATTTTCTTGTGCCATTTCTTACCAACCTCCTTTACGCCAGCTCGTTGTAGCAGTTGACACAGTCATTGATGGCAGCAAACAGTGCGGTGGAGGAGATGGTTGCGCCGCTGTAGGCGTCGTAATCCTGATTCATCACAATGTTCTGGGTGCCGTCCATGCCGTCGAACTGCGCCAGGAAGTCGTCACTGCTCACGTTGGAGCCGATGCCCTTGGTCTGGGTGGAAGCGTCTACCCACATGCCGGTCTCGGCGCCGTTGGCGTCGAAGCCCATGATAACGGTCAGGATACCGCCGTCAAAGCCCTTTTCCTCGGCCTTGATGGCAGTGCTGCCGTCCGGAGCTTTGACCACGCCGGTGATGCCGGCGGTGGTGTAATCGGTCACTTCCAGCTCGCTGGCATCCGAAACGGAGGGCAGCACGCCGACATAAGCGGCCAGAGTGGTGCGCTTGGTGTTCTCGGCAATGACCGGGGCGGTCATACCGTTCACCAGTGCCAGCAGCAGGCTGGCGATCAGGGAGATAACGCTCAGCACAACAATGGGCTTGATGGTGCTCTCCCAGTTGGAAGACTTACTCATTTGCCAGCACCCTCCTTTGCTTTCTTTGCAGGCTTGATGTAGCCATACGGGGTCTGACGGGTCAGATCGTTGATGTAGGGAACCCACAGGTTCATGAACAGCAGTGCGAAGGACACGCCCTCGGTGTAGCTGCCCCAGTAACGGATGGCAAAGGTGACGATGCCCAGTGCCACGCCGTACACCAGCTTGCCCTTCAGGGTGAAGGGGCTGGTAACGTAGTCGGTAGCCATGAACACGGCACCGAACAGCAGGCCGCCGCTCAGCACGGCAACCAGAGCCTCGTGCACACTGTGGGTAGCAATGAGGTAGAACACGAACATGCTGCCGACGTAAGAAGCCGGGATGGCGATGCTGATGGTCTTGGTGGCCACCAGATAGATCAGGCCCAGCACGATGGCCAGTGCGCAGGTCTCGCCCAGCACACCGCCGTGGATGCCCATGAACAGATCCAGCAGGCTCAGCTTAGACTTATCGGCCACAGCCAGCGGGGTAGCGCTGGACAGCTGGTCCACCGCTGCATCCGGGAACACCCACTTGTTCATGGAACCGGCAAAGCTGATGAACAGCACGATACGGCCCACCAGAGCGGGGGTGGCAAAGTTCATGCCGATGCCTCCGAACAGCTGCTTGACGATGACGATGGCCACCAGATCACCGATGATGAGCTGGCCGATGGGCATGCCCACGGGCACGTTCATGGCCAGAATGATGCCGGTGACGACGGCGGACAGGTCGCTGATGGGGTTGGGCTTCTTGAGCAGCTTGCAGTACAGCCACTCAAAAGCCACACAGGCCACCACGGACACGGCTGTTACCAGCAGTGCACGCACGCCAAAAATGATGGCAGAGGCCACCACGCAGGGGCACAGGGCGACGATCACGTTGGCCATCAGGCTCTGGGTGGTCTCTTCGCTGCGCACATGCGGGGAAGCCGAAACAATAAGCTTCGTATCCATTACTTATTGCCTCCTTTTTTGATTTCACCAAGGTAGAACGCCTTTGCCAGACTCATCATCTGGGTAACAGGGCGCTTTGCCGGGCAGACGAAAGAGCAGCTGCCGCAGTTGAAGCAGTAGTCTGCATGCAGCTTGCCCAGCTCCTGCACATCGCGTGCAGCGTATGCCTGATTGACCTCCACAGGCTCCAGACCCATGGGGCAGTACTCCACGCAGCGGCCGCAGCGGATGCAGGGATTCACCGGTGCAGGCTCTGCAGCGGCCTTGCTCAGGAAGATCAGGCCGGAGGTGGTCTTGGTGGTGGGGTAGCTCAGGTTCTCCACAGCGGGGCCCATCATGGCACCGCCGGCAACCACCTTGCCCAGCTCGCCCTTGACACCCGCAAAATCAATGATGTCCTGATAGGCAGTGCCCACGGGGACAACGATGTTCTGGGGCTTTGCGCAGGCGTCGCCGTCCACGGTGATGGTGCGCTCGACCACCGGCATACCGGTAGCCAGATACTTGCCAAGGGTGGAAACGCTGGTCACGTTCATGACGATGGCGCCGGCATCTGCGGGCAGACCGCCGTGGGGCACTTCGCGGCCCAGACACTTTTCAATAAGGATCAGCTCTGCGCCGGTGCCGTAGACACTGGGCAGGGGCTTGACCTCGATGGTGCTGTCGCCATTGGTCTTTTTGCACAGCAGGTCGATGCACTCGGGCTTGTTGTTCTCAATGCCGATGACGCACTTCGGGATGCCGGTGTACTGCAGCACGGCCTTGATGCCGCGGATGATATCATCGCTGCAGTTCAGCATCTCCTGCGTATCGCTGGTCAGCCACACTTCGCACTCGGAAGCGTTGATCAGCAGGGTATCCACCTGCTGCTTGGGCTGCAGTTTTACGTCGGTGGGGAAGCCTGCGCCGCCCAGACCGACCAGACCGCACTCACGCACAGCCTTGAGGAAGCTGGCCTTATCGGTCACTTCCGGTGCCTTGACAGCCGGGTCCACGGTCTGTTTGCCATCGGTCTTGATGACGACAGAGTCGCACATGCGGCCATTGGACAGACGGAAGGGCTCCACTGCGGCAACCGTGCCGGAGACGCTGGAGTGGATGTTTGCAGAGACGAAGCCGCCAGCCTCGCCGATCTTGGTGCCAACGAAACCTCGTCGCCTTTTTTTGACCAGAGCTTTGGCGGGTGCGCCGATATGCTGGCTCATGAGGATGCGTACCTGCGCGGGCAGAGGCATCGGGATCGGTTTGCTTGCAGCAGTTGCCTTGTCATGCGGCGTATGCGCGCCAAGCGCCGCACGTTTCAGCTTGTTCAACATGGATTTCAAATCCCCCATTCTGCTTGAATTGCCATCCCCACGCCCATGCAGGCGCACTGGTACAGGGACAGCAGCTGCTTAACATGTTTATTGTATCATTTTGGCGTGGGAAGTCAACGACATCACGCCCCAAAAATGATGTGTTTTCCTGAACTTTCTTATTCATTTTTTCGTGGTTATTTTAACTAACCACCGTATTTTTCTTTTTGTTCTCCATCTCTGCCGTTTGCCTTTACTGCGGAATATGCTATACTATACCTAACAAAACAGGCGGAACGTCCCCGCTCCGCTCCCGAACTTCACAAGGAGGCACCAAACCATGAAGGTTCTGAAAGCACTGCTCGCCGTCCTCACCACTCTGGCTGTCGCCCTGACCGCTATTCTGCTGTTCTGGCAGGATAAAAGCGCCCCGCGCTATATCCAGATCTACGAAAACGAGCAGTAATATTTTTCTTGCAAAAAATAACCCCCCGGTCAGGCAGTAAAACCGCCCGGCTGGGGATGTTTTTGCGTTATCCGGCAGACCACAAAAAACGCCGCCGACTTTTCGTCAGCGGCGTTTGCGCAAAAATACTTTCAGTAATCCGTCTCGCAGCCAAGCAGGAATTTTGATGTAGGCAAAGGTGCGCTCCCGCCCGAGGTCCCGCACCATGCGCAGCAGCTTTTCCAGCAGCGCCCGGGTCTCCGGGTGCATCAGGTAGTGATCCTTGCTGCGCTGGTAGTACTCCCACGCGGAAGCATCGGTGTACTTATCGCCCAGATAGATCTGGCTTGCCGCTACCCGGTCGCACACCATCTCGCAGACGTACCGCAGGGGGATCTTCATGCCGGTCAGGCCGGTCTTGGTGGTGCTGTAATCGATCCAGTATTCCAGATGATGCTTGTTGCGCCCCTTGTGGTGCAGCCACGCCGAGGTGTAGCCCTTGGCTGCGCGCTCGGCCTCGTTGGGGCTGTGGTCACCCTGATAATAGATGCACCCGGGGATGAACTCGGTAGGGCTGTACTTGCTCAGGTCGTGGGCAAGCCCCTGTTCATACAGCCCGCATTCAAAGCAGTATTTCATCACCAGCAGCTTGTGCCGGGTGATGGTCTCGAAATGACCCTTGATGTTCATGCTGTTATTCCCTCCACTGCACCGTGATGCGTCCCTCTTTCAGCCCGCGCAGATCATCGCTTTCGGAAAAATCCTCCCGGTCCATGGTCAGATTGGGGTTGTAGTAGGGGTCATGCAGGATGTTCGCCTTGCCGTGCACCTCGTACAGGCGCTGCTGCTCGGCGGCAAAGCGCCGTGCCTTTACCGGGTCTTTTTCGTCCCCGCCGCGGCTCTTTTCTCGTAGTGGGTCAGCTGGGCGTAGGGCGTCCACGCAATGCGATAGCCCGCATCCCGCACCCGCAGACAGAAGTCCACATCGTTGAAGGCCACCGCAAAGGCTTCGTCCAGCCCCTTTACCTCGTCCCACACGCTGGTCTTTACCAGCAGGCAGGCACCAGTAACGGCAGAAAAGTCCTGCACCGTGGCGGTGCGGAACAGATAGCCGCTGCCGCCGGCCTTTTTTGTACTTGTGGCTGTGTCCCGCGTAGCCCCCCAGCCCGGTAATGACGCCCGCGTGCTGGATGGTATCGTCCGGGTACCAGAGCATGGCACCGCACACTGCCGCCCCGCCGGGGTGGGCGCATTGGCGCAGAAGTTCAGTGAGCCATTCGCCGCTGCGCACCTCCACATCGTTGTTCAGCAGCAGCAGATACTCGCCCGTGGCGTACTTGCGGCCAAAGTTGTTGATGCCGGAAAAGTTGAAGCCCTTTTTCGGGTAGGTGACTACCCGCAGACCGTCGTAGCGCTGCTGCGCCTTTTTTATAGTAGGCAAAGGTGGCGGGGTCGGTGGAGTTGTTCTCCACTACGATGACCTCAAAGTGCTCCCATTCGGTCTTTGTCCAGATGCTGTGCAGGCACTTTTCCAAGTCCTCGGTGTGGTCCTTATTGGGGATGAGGATGCTCACCTTCGGTTCGCCCACGATGTCCCACTTCACCCGGTAGGTGCTGGGGAACAGGCCGTCCTCCACGGTGCCGGTGCGTCCGGTGCGGGTCAGGTGGTCGGCCAGCGCCTTTTTTGCCGCCGCCGCCACATAGGGCTTGGCATCGGCACCACCGGAGGTAGACCCCGCGTGCACCCGCCAGTAGTAGAGCACCTGCGGCACATGGGCGGCACCGCCGGTCTTTTCCAGCAGCCGCAGGAACAGGTCATGATCCTGACTGCCGTCGCATTCCGGGCGCTCACCGCCCAGCTGCTCCCACAGCGCCTTTTTAAACACCGCCAGATGGCAGATGTAGTTGCAGCACAGCAGGTAGTCCGGGGCGTAGTCCGGCTTGAAGTGCGCCACCATGGGGCGGCGGATGCTCTTGGCGAACAGCGCTTCGTCGCTGTACAGAAAACCGTCCGGTTCTCCGCGCTGCCGCAGCTGCAGGATGGCCTTGCCCATGGTATACAGAGCATGGGGTGCCAGAATGTCGTCGTGGTCTGCCAGCGCCAGATACTCCCCCTGTTGCCAGCTGCGCGGCGGCGTTGGTGTTGGCCGCAATGCCCTTATTTTCGATCTTTTTGTATACGATCTGTTGATTCTTTTGCTGATATTCCTTTACGATCCGTTCCACGTCCCCGTGGGCGGCGTCCGAAGCATCGGCAAGGCAGAGCTGCCCATTGGGCGCGGTCTGCCCCGCAAAGGAATCCAGAAACTCCCGCAGGTATTTTTCCGGGGTATTGTACAGCGGGGTCAGCACCGAGATGGTGGGCAGACCGCAGTCTGCCGCCGTTTTGCCTGCCAGCTCTGCGCGCTGCGCCTCCAGCACCTTTTTGGCGGGCAGGTAGCGCGCACGCTTGCCGAAGCAGCGGCGCTTGACAAAGCCCGCGCCGCGCATGACCATGGTGGACAGACCCTCGTCCTTTGTCAGCTGCACGGCATAGCCGACAAGCTCCTTGGCGCGTTTCAACCGTACATTCATATCAGACCTCGCCGCGCTGGGTCGCCTTGTAGGCGGCGCAGACTGTCTGGGTATCCCCGTTCATTTTCAGGTGGCCGTGGCTCAGCCATGCCACCTTGGTGCACATCCGCTCGATCTGCTCGATAGAGTGGGACACCAGAATGACCGTGGTACCGCCCGCCATCAGCTCCTGCATCCGCTTTTCGCACTTCTGCTGGAACAGGAAATCGCCCACCGACAGCACCTCGTCCGCAATGAGGATATCGGGCTTGGTGATGGTGGCAATGGCAAAGCCGAGGCGCGCCACCATGCCGGAGGAATAGTTTTTCAGCGGCACGTCCAGAAAATTTTCCAGCTCGCTGAATTCCACGATCTCGTCAAATTTTTCGTCCAGATACTTGGGCGAGAAGCCCAGCACCGTGCCGTTGAGATAGATGTTCTCGCGGGCGGTCAGGTCCATATCAAAGCCCGCGCCCAGCTCGATGAGCGGGGCGATGGTGCCGTTTACGGTCACCTTGCCCTTGCTGGGCTTGTACACCCCGGCAATGGTCTTGAGCAGGGTGGATTTGCCCGAGCCGTTCAAGCCCACAAGGCCGTAAAAATCGCCGGGCATAATGTCCAGACTGACGTCCTTTAAAGCGTAGAACTCGTCGTACTGCAGCCGTCCCTGCACCATGGCCAGAAAGTACTCCTTCAGGCTCTCATGCTTTTCCTTGGAAAGGTTGAAGCACATGGAAACATTGTCCACTTTGATGATCGGTTCCATTGTTCACCCCTCCTTAAATGTGCAGCACAAAGCGGTCCTGCGTTTTGCGGAACATCCACAGCCCCGCCACCATGGACACTACGGCGCAGATGCCGCAGACAAGGAACATATTCCCGTCCAGCGGGATACCCCACATCACCGTGCGGCGGAAGCCCGTGATATACCAGTACATGGGGTTCAGCTTGATGATCTGCTGCATATTGAAGCCGCCGATGGAAAAGGTCATCTGGGTGGGGTCGTAGAAGATGGCGGAGAAATACAGCAGCGCGGTGACGAACACGCTCCAGATATGCATGATATCCCGGAAGAACACGGTAGCCGCCGCTAAGAACATACTGACCCCGAGACTGAAGAAGAACAAGGTCACCAGCGGGTACAGCGCTTCAAAAATAGTCAGATGGAAGGGCGCGCCGGTAAAGATCATGACCAGCAGCAGCGCCACAAAGCTGAACACGCAGTTCACCATGGCAAAACAGCATTTCTCCAGCGGGAAGATATATTTGGGGCTATACACCTTTTTTCAGCAGCGGGGGCGGCGCTGAGCACGCTGCTCATGCTGGTGGAGGTAGCTTCGTTGAAGAAGTTGAACAGCAGCTGACCGCACATCAGAAAGACGGCAAAGTTGTCGATGCCGCTGCCCCGCATATCCATCAGACTGCTGAACACCGCCCAGTACACAAGGCACATCAGCAGCGGGTTCAAAACGCTCCACACCACGCCCAGCACGCTGCGGCGATATTTCAGCTTGAAATCACGGCTTACAAGGTTCCACAGCAGATAGCGGTAGCGCCAGAAGCCGTTCCACATCCCTTTGAGTTTTGCCACGGGCGATCACCACTTTTCAAAATACTCGAACTTCTGGGCGGCAAAGGGCTCGTGCAGCTTGTCCTTTGCGCTGGTCTTGTGCTCGCAGCCGCAGTCCGGCCACTGCACGTTGACGGTGGGGTCATCGTAGGGGATGCCGCCCTCGGCGGTGGGGTCGTAGACGTCGGTGCACTTGTAGCAGAACTCGGCCACATCGCTCAGCACCAGAAAACCATGGGCAAAGCCCCTCCGGGATATAGAACATCTTCTTGTTGTCCTCGGAGAGGGTCACGCCTACCCACTTGCCAAAGGTAGCACTGTGGGGACGGCAGTCCACGGCTTACGTCATACACCTCACCCTTGGTCACGCGCACCAGTTTGCCCTGGGTATGCTCCTTCTGGAAGTGCAGCCCGCGCAGCACGCCCCGGGTGGAGCGGCTCTGGTTATCCTGCACGAATTCCTTGTCGATGCCGGCCTCTGCGAACTGGTCCTTCTGGTAGGTCTCCATAAAATAGCCGCGGTCGTCGCCGAACACCTGCGGCTCAATGACCACCACGCCGGGGATCTCGGTCTGCGTAAAAATAAACTTACCCATGATATTGTACCTCTCTTTTTTTCTGAAAGTCTTTTTCTTTATCTGGAAAAGTCTGGTTTTGAACAGGCTTTTACGCTTTGTTATGGTGCTTTGCCGTTTTGCGGCGCTTTTTCAGGCGGGCGTGCAGCCGCAGCACCAGCACCGTGACCACGGCTGCGCCTATGGTACACCCCACCGAGATGCCCGCCAGCAGCCATGCGCTGCTGCCCGGCTCCACGTCCTTGGCAGTATCCAGCTTTTTGCCGGCGCTCTGTTCCAGCAGCTCGGCAAGACCGGTGATCTCCGCCTTTACCCGCACGCTGGTGCTCTCCTGCTGCGCGCCGCCGTTCAGGGTGTACACCGCATACACGGCGGGCTCTGCGCCCAGCAGATACTGCTCCGGCAGCTCCAGGTCCACGGTCACATCCTGCGCGGATAAGCCCTCGGCCAGCAGCAGCTTCACCCCGGGGTCGGCCACCGTGACCGTGCCAAGGCTCTGCCCGCCGCCCGCCACTGCCAGCTGTGCGGTAACGCTGCCGCCGGGCAGCTGGGTGTAGCTTTATAGGTGGCAAAGGCGTAGTCCAGCAGGGTGCGCACATCATTATATTTGTCGGTGCTCAGCTGGCTTTGCATCGTCACACAGATCAGCCGCACCCCGTCCTGTTCCGCCAGACAGACATAGCTGTACCGGGCGGTGTTGGTGTAGCCCAGCTTGGAGCCCAGCACGCTGCCGATGTGGTAGCGGCTGGAGCCGATGCGGATCTTATCCTGCTGGGAGAAGTAACGGATCACCGGCTGGATGTTGGTGGACTGCATGGTGTACATCTGGTTGCGGGTGAACACATCCTCAAACCCGGGCTGCTGCAGCGCCCAGCGCAAAATCTGCGCCATATCGTAGCAGCTGGTGTAGTGATCCTCATCGCTGATGCCGTGGGGGTTTGAAAAGTGGGTGTGGGCAAGGCCAAGCTCCTCCACCTGTGCATTCATGGCCGCCACGCCGTCCGCGATGGTGCCGCCGCCGAAATACTCCGCCAGCAGGTTGGCACCGTCGTTGGCGCTGGCCATCTGGGTGGCGTACAGCGCATCCACCAAGGGGACTTCCTCCCCCTTCCCGCAGGGCGATATGGCTGGAATCCGTGCCCGCCAGCGAATAGACATCCTCGTGGCTCACGGTCAGCTTTACGTCATCCCAGTCTCCCTGCGCCTTTTCGCAGGCAAGACCAAGGGTCATCACCTTGGTAATGGAGGCCGGGTGCAGCTCTTCGTCCATATTCTGCTGCGCCAGCACAAGGCCGGTGTCTGCGTCCATAATGCAGTATGCCCGGGTATTGGCCAGCGCCGGGCCGGCTGCTGCCGCGCCGGGCACCAGCACAGTGCCTATCAAAAGCAGCACAGTGCACAGTGCTGCGGTAAATTTTTTTCATCTGGTATACTCCGCTTGTCAGTTTTATGCCAGTAAGGCATCATTTGGAGTATACCACATTTTTTCCCCGCTGAAAAGGGATTTACGCATTCCTTTGCCCCAGCAGCACCGGCTGCAGCTGCTCACCCCGCAAAGCAGCGTCCACGGCGGCGGGCAGCAGGGCAAGATCTGCCTTCAGGCTCTGGGGCTTGGCAAAGGGGTCGTCCTGCCCGTAGGGCACAAAATAATAGTGCTTGCGCTGGCACAGCCGCGCCATGTTTTCGCCGGAAGCGCCAAGGCCGTCGTTGGTGGAGACTGCCAGCACCACCGGGCTGCCCACCCGCAGCAGGCTTTTGGCAGCAAGGGTCACCGGCGTATCCGAAAGCCCTGCCGCCAGCCGCGCCAGCGTTGCGCCGGTGCAGGGGGGGCGACCACCAGCGCCTGCGCCAGCCGCCGGGGCCCAGCGGCTCCACCGCCTGCAGGGTGTCCAGCACCGGCTGCCCGGCAACAGCCTGCAGGCGCTGCCGCCAGCTTTCCCCGGTGCCGAATCGGGTATCCTGCTGCGCGGCAAAGCTCATAATGGGCAGCAGCGTCCAGCCCTGTGCCGTCAGTGCCTGCGCCGCACCCAAGGCGTCCTCCAGCGTACAAAAGCTGCCGCACACCGCAAAGGCAAGACAGCCCTTTTTCTCTATGATCATATCTTCTCCTCCCGCTCCTGCAAAATGGTCTGCACCGTGCGCGCCAGCGCCTCCCCTGCCGTTTCCGGTGCCCAGACCGTCGGCAGGCTCAGCGCGTGCAGCGCTGTGTGCCCCAGCCGCCGGGCGGCGGCAAAGTCCGTGCCGCCGGGCTTGGAAGCCAGATCTACGATCAGACTTTTCTTTGGCAGCGCTGCCAGCACCTGTGCCGTCAGCACCGGCGCGGGGATGGTGTTCACCACCGTATCAAAGGCGGCAGCTGCGGCAGCAAGGTCTGTCAGCGGCACCGCCCGCAGCCCCCGCTCCTCTGCCATGGCCCGCTGCACCGGGCGGCGTGCCGCCACGGTCACCCGCGCACCCAGCGCCGCCAGACGCACCGCCAGCGCCCGCCCCACTGGGCCAAAGCCCAGCACCAGCACCGCCGCGCCCCACAGGGTGCGGCTGCGCCGCTCCAGCAAAATGCCGATGCAGCCCTCGGCGGTGGGGATGGCGTTATACACGGTCAGCTCCGGGCGGGCAAAATAATCCACCAGCTCCACCCCCGCCGCCCGGGCGATGGACAACGCACTCTCCGTCACCTTACCGCCCAGCGCCAGCGCACCGGGCTTTGCCGTGCCCAGCAGCTGCGCCAGCGGCAGATCAGCCTGTTCCAGCGGGGCGGCAGCAGGATGCAGTCTGCCTGCGGCAGCTGCTGCACGCCGCCCACCGTATACCCTGCCCGCGCCAGTGCACGCCCTGCCGCCGCCTGCCGGGCATCGCTGCCCACCACCGCAAACCGCTTTGTCTGTCTCATGCCGTCATCTCCCCTTTTCCGCTGTGCGCCATCCTATGCAGGAAGATGAAAATGCGTGAGGGGGACAATTTTGAATGCGCTCCGCGTTGCAGGGGCACCCTTCCGTCATCGCCTGCGGCGATGCCACACTCCCCTTTTGTCACCTACGGTGACAAAAAGGGAATCTGGCGAACGCAGTGAGCCTGAGGGGTTCTTTCTAAGTCTACCAACAAAAAACTCCCCCGGCGGGTTGCCGGAGGAGCATTCATTTTTCTATTCTAAACACGGATACGCCGCCCTGACATGGTGCGCAGCCGGTCTTACTTCAGGAACTTTGCCACGGCGCGGGCGACGATGCCGCCCAGAATGCCGGACACCAGAAACTCGGCTACGCCCTGCACACCAACCAGCAGCACAACGAACATGAAGGGGTTGGCAGCGCCCTTGACGGACACCAGATTCTGCACATAGTCGCAGCCGTAGAAAGCCAGCACGATGTAGCCCATGAAGAACAGGGTGTTCAGGGCGGGTGCGGTCATGGCGCTGAGGATGTAGCTCCAGGTGCGGGACTTGTCCAGCTTCTGCAGACCCTTGAAGATCAGGCCGCAGCACAGACCCATGAGCACACGCATACCCACGCACAGGATAAAGGTGTTGACGGGGCTCACCTGAAACAGTGCACCGGTCATGGCGGAAGCACCGGTGATGGCATCATAGAAGCTCACCGCGCCGAACACGCCGCCCAGCAGCGCACCCACCGCCGGGCCCATGGTGATGGCGCCCACGGCAATGGGAAGGGTGAGGAAGCTCATGTACAGCGGACCCATGGGCACACTGCCCAGACCGACAAGCTTCATCACCAGTTCAATGGCCACCAGCAGGGCCACACGAGTCAGCGTCTTAGTATTGGTATTGTTCATAATTCAGTTTTCCTCCTGCTGCCGTTCCGCCCTTTTTTTGTCGGATACGGCGCAAACCTGCCCGCTCTGTGCGGGTTTTAGGTGAATATTCAAATCTCTTGGAAGCGCGTTATTGTGTCAGGGCGTGTTCCAGAGAAAAATGCGTTAGAATCTGTCACCGGGGAAGCGCACCCCGGCGCTGCGGCGCGCCACCGTGAGCACCCGGCTCACCGCGATGCTGGTGTCCAGCATCCGGGCGCACAGCTCTTGGTCTCCGGCGGTCATGGCGCGGTAAAGGCCTCGAACTCTGCCGCCTGCCGGGGACGGTCCCCGTTCAGGTTATAGTGCTCCTCCTTGCCCTCGTTGGGATGGAAGGTCACGCCGCCGCAGTAGTTCGGGGTGGATTTTTGCAGGATATAGCCCTTTGTGCCCTGAATGATGCAGCGGGCAGGGGCTGCGCAGTCCTTGGCGGCAAGGCTTACCGCCTTGAAGCCGCTGTAATCCATCATCAGCACACCGCTGGTGTCGATGTTGCGCTCCATGTTGGCGGCATATACCGCCTTATTCGGCTCACCAAACAGACCCACGATGTAGCTGACGTTGTACACGCCCAAGTCCATCAGTGCGCCGCCCGCGCACAGCGGGTCGAACACCGGCGGGGTCTGCCCGGCACAAAAGGCGTCGTACCGGCTGGAATACTGGCTGAAGCTGCACTGCACCATACGCACCGTGCCCACCCGGGGCAGCAGTTCCCGGAGCTTTGCGTAGTTGGGCTGGTACTGGGTGGTCATCGCCTCAAAGAGGAACAGCCGCTTGCGCTGTGCCAACGCTGCCAGTTCCTCGGTCTCGGCGGCGGTCACCGCCATGGGCTTTTCCACAATGACGTGCTTGCCCGCCTCCAGCGCCACCCGGGCGTAGCGGGCGTGCTGCAAATTGGGCACGGCAATGTAGACCACGTCTACCCATTGCAGCAGCTCAAAATAATTGGTGGTGTGCTGTGGGATCCGATATTGCGCACACAGCTCTGCGGCTTTGCCGCCGAGCGTGGGGTGCTGCACACCGCCTGCACAGTAAACGGCGTGTGCTCCACAAGCCATGGCAAAAATTCCTGCACGATCTTACCCGTGCCAAGAATGCCCAGTTTCATAATGCTCTCCCTTATCCTCTTGTCCCCTCAGCCTACCAGCGTCTCCGGCTCGCGGCGGGTGCGGCGGTTGGGGTACGGGTGCTTTGCCCGGGGGCGTCCCTGCTGACCGTAGTGTCTGCCGCCGCCATGGCTGCGGCCGTGCTCCTGCGGAGCGTTCAGCTGGTACAGCAATGCCAGCCCCTTCATCAGCAGCTCCGGGTCATAGGCCAGGGGTGGCGGCACAGCGGGGTGACGTATTTTGCCAGCCCGCCGGTGACCACCAGCGTAGCCGGGCTGCCCAGCTCCTCTTCGATGCGCTGCACCATGCCGTCAATGAGTACGGCAGTGCCCAGCACCGAGCCGGACAGCATACAGCTTTCGGTATTGGTGCCGATGGCTTTTTTCGGGGAGCCCAGATGCACCTGCGGCAGCTGGGCACAGCGCTCGCCCAGCGCGCGCAGCCCGGTGGAAAGGCCGGGGCAGATCACGCCACCCCGGAATACCCGGTCTTTGTCCACCACATTAAAGGTGGTGGCGGTGCCAAGGTCTACCGTGATGACCGGCAGTGGAAAGTTTGCCGCCGCATAGGCGGCATCCACCAGCCGGTCCTTGCCCACGGCGCGGGGCTCGTCCACCCCCATGGTCAGCCCGGTGCGGATGTCCGGCGAAACGATGACCGGCTTTTTGCCGGTGTAGTGACGGGCGCACTCCGCCAGTGCCCCGGTGATCTGGGGCACTACGCTGGTAAGCACCGCACCCTCAAAGCGCATAGGGCGCTCCGGGTGACGGCGGTGCGCAAAAATTTTATCCATTTCGGCACGATATTCCGCAGCCGTGCGGGTGCGCACCGTGTCCATGCGCGCCACAAAGCATACACGTCCGTCCCGGATGCCCCCAAGGGCGACGGTGGTGTTGCCTATATCAATGGCTAAGATCATAATTCTGTTTTCCTTTTCAAAGTAAAAAGAAAAGAACCGGTTTGCTCTTTGTCAAGCGTATTTTACCGCATTTTTGCTCAGGATACAAGTTCCCGGCAAAGATTTTGTTGTGCTGGTGGAAGTTTTGCATTATACTAAGGTAAGATATGTGGAAAAGAACTGTTTTTCCGGGAGGTAAACGAACCATGGATCTGAACGGCAAGTGCGTCCTGCTGGGCGTGAGCGGCGGTATTGCCGCCTATAAGATGGCCAATGTGGCCAGTGCACTGCGCAAGCTGGGTGCGGATGTGGAGGTCATCATGACCCAGAACGCCACCCAGTTCATCACCCCTCTCACCTTTGAGACCCTGACCGGCCACAAGTGCATGGTGGACACCTTTGACCGGGATTTCAAGTTTGAGGTCACCCACATCTCGCTGGCAAAAAAAAGGCAGATGTGATCTTAGTCGCCCCCGCCACCGCCAACGTCATTGCCAAAATGGCGCACGGCATTGCGGACGATATGCTTACCACCGTGGTGCTGGCTGCCAAGTGCCCGAAGCTGGTAGCCCCTGCCATGAACACCGGCATGCTGGAAAACCCCATCACGCAGGATAACCTTGCCACGCTGGAGCGGTACGGCTTTACCGTTATCCCCTCGGAAAGCGGCGTGTTGGCCTGCAAGGACGTGGGCAGCGGACGCCTGCCCAAGGAGGAGGTACTGATCGAGCACATTCTGCACACCATTGCCCGCCCGAAGGATCTGGCAGGGCTGCGCATTGCGGTGACCGCCGGCCCCACGCAGGAGGCGCTGGACCCGGTGCGCTACCTGACCAACCACTCCACCGGCAAGATGGGCTACGCCCTTGCCCGCGCCGCCGCCATGCGGGGCGCAGAGGTGACCCTGATCCACGGGCAGACCGCGCTGCCGCCGGTCAAGTTCACCACCGATGTGCCGGTGACAAGTGCCCGGCAGATGTACGAGGCGGTGACCAGCCGCTTTGACGCCACCGATGTGCTCATCATGGCAGCTGCCGTGGCGGACTACCGCCCCGCCACCGTGGCGGACGACAAGATCAAAAAAGAAGGAGGGCGACCTCTCCATCCCGGTGGAGCGCACCGAGGACATCCTTGGCACCATCGGCCCTCGCAAGACCCACCAGTTCCTGTGCGGCTTTTCCATGGAGACCCGGGACCTTGTGGAAAACTCCTCCGCAAAGCTTGCCAAGAAGAATCTGGACATGGTGGTGGCCAACAACCTTAAGGTGGCCGGTGCAGGCTTTGGCGTAGACACCAACGTGGTCACCTTCATCACCCCGGACGGCACACGGGAGCTGCCTTTGATGAGCAAGGCGGATGTAGCCGATGCCATTCTGGACGAGATTCTGCGGCGGCGGGCAAAAAAGTAATACTGCCGGGATTTTGTTGTACACATATCACAAAATCCACAAAAGATTTATGGTTCTTTCCGAAAATTCGGCCTTACCTGTTTATTTTATGCTGCAAAAATTATATAATAAGGGTGTGTCCCCATATTTGGAAGGAATCGGTCTGCGCTGCAGCCGTTAATATTTGGAGGAGAGCCTTACTATGTTCATGTACTCGGATTATAGCCAGCATCTGCTGGACCATGTAAAGAAGATCCATTTTATCGGCTGCGGCGGCAGCGGAATGTACCCGCTGATCCAGATCCTTGCCGCCAAGGGCTACGAGCTGTCCGGCAGCGATGTGCTGGACGGCAGCATCATCCGCTACGAGCGGGAGATGGGCGTAAAGGTCAGCCTTGGCCACAATGCGGATAACGTTGTCGGTGCGGACATGGTGGTGTACTCTGCCGCCATCTCCAAGGATAACGTGGAGCTGAACGCAGCCGCCTCCTATGGCATCCCCACCGTGGAGCGCAGCGTGCTGCTGGGCTATGTGAGCCGCCTGTACAAGCAGAGCATCTGCGTGTACGGCACCCACGGCAAGACCACCACCACCTCCATGATCACCACTGCACTGGAACTGGCAGGGCGCGACCCCTCTGCCGTCATCGGCGGCAAGCTGCCCCTCATCAACGGCTACGGCAAGGCCGGCAAGGGCGATGATATCGTTATCGAGGCCTGCGAGTTTGCCGAAACCTTCCTGAAGCTGACCCCCTACCTGTCTGTGGTGCTGAACATCGACAACGACCATCTGGACTACTACGGCAGCATGGGTGAGCTGAAGTTCGCCTTCAAGCGCTTTGCCCTGATGACCCAGTTCATGATCTTTGCCAACGCCGACGATAAGAACACCATGGACGTGATGTACACGCTGGACCGCCGGGTGCGCAGCTTTGCCATCGACAACCACGCCGATTACCGCGCTGTCAATGTCAACGAGTATAAGCCCGGCTTCTTCGAGTTCGACCTGAAGGAGTGGAATACGACCGACACCACCCGCATCCGCCTGTCCGTGCCCGGCCGCCACAATATTTATAATGCACTGGCCATGTGCGCCGTGTGCCGCTTTGTGGGCCTGAGCGCAGAGCAGTGCGCCGAGGCTGCCCTGAACTTCAAGGGCGCAGGCCGCCGCTTTGAGGTGTACGGCGAGTGCAACGGTGCGCTGGTCATCGACTGTTGCCTTCCTCCACCGTCTCAGTCTCGGCTGCAGTGGTGTCGGCAGCAGCCACGGTTTCAGCGGTCTTATAGACGAACTTCACGCTGCTCTCGGCATCGTCCGGTGCACCGGCAAAGCTGGTGTAGTCGTTCAGGCGGTCGGTCATCTCGTCCAGCACGGTCTTCAGGCCATGGAGCTGATCCTGATCCAGCGCGCCGGTCAGCTTGGAGATGCCTTCCTCGTTGAACTGGTTCAGGCCGTCGTTCAGCTGGCCTGCGCCGTCATTCAACTGGCCTGCACCGGTGTTCAGGGTGTTCACGCCGTCATACAGGGTCTTGGTGCCTGCAGCCAGCTGTGCGCTGCCATCCTTTGCGGAGTGGGCACCGTCCGCAGCGGTCTGCACGCCTGCGGTGTACTGGTTCACGCTGGAAACAAAGAACTGGATCTGAGAAAGGCTGGTCTTCAGGGCGCGGACATCGGCCATATCCTGACTGTTCTCCACCTGATACTTCAGCTCGGCCTTGGCGGTGTTCTTTGCATCGGCATTGGTCACCATCTCCAGAGCGCCGGTCAGCATGGAAGCGTCAAAGTTCTGCATCAGCTTCAGGGCTGCTTCCAGATCGTGGTTCGTCTTGGTCGCGGACAGATACAGGGCCAGATCCAGCTGGCTATCCTTGAAGCTGGGTTCCTGCTCCCACACGGTGCGCACGATCTTGCGGCGTCCGGCAGCAAGGGTCTTATCGTTCATGGTGAGGATGTTGTCGATCACAGCCTCGTAGTTCGACCATGTCATGTCCTCGTCGATCAGGCCGCCTTCCTTCAGGGTCTTGTTGGCAGAAGCCAGCACACCGTCAGCCACCTGCTGCGCACCGGCGTTCAGTGCTGCATTGTTGGCGCTCAGGGTGTCCAGACCGTTGGTCAGCTGGCCAAGGCCGTCGTCCAGAGCGGCAGCGCCGTTGTTCAGGGTGTTGGCACCGTCCAGCAGGGCCAGAACACCGCCTGCCAGCTGAGAGGTGCCGTCCACCAGCTGGGAAGCGCCGTCCATGAGCTGGCTCATGGCATCGTTCAGCTGGTTGATGCCGTCGGTCAGGTCGTTGATGCTGCTCAGGTCGAACACGTTGCTCGTGCCCAGAGCGGCCGTGCTGGTAGCGCAGGCCACCATGACCTGCGGGCAGGTAAAGTCTTCCACATCGGCTTCCACCGTCACGGTGTCCTGCAGATAGTCTTCGATGCTGTTCACCTCATCGGGCAGCAAGCCGGACAGGGAATCCTTCACGCCCGGCAGGGTGACAAAGGCGGCAACGCTGCTTTTGGCGGCGCTTTCGATCATACCGTGTTCTGCGGTCACGTTGGAAGCATCCCCGCCCAGAATGACACCCACAGCGGTGATCAGCGGCGTGACGATGGTGCGGTCCTTGCCGTTCACGTTCACGGTGCCGGTCTCGTTGTTCTTCAGGTTGACGGTCACAGTCAGGTGGCCGCTCTTGCCAATGATGTCCTCAAGGGCGGCTTCCTGACCGTCCAGAGCGTAGGTCACCTTCACATCGATGGGCAGGGCCTTGTCGGTATTGCCCTTGTAGTAAACATCGGTGTCGTTGGTGTTCCACACCAGCTCTTCCCCGTTCTGGGTGAACTCGGCATCGCTCTCAGTGTTCTGGATGTCGGTCAGGGTAGTCTTGTCGGTGACGTTTGCAAGGCCGGAGGCGCTGTACAGGTGCTCGCTGACGGTGGTGCTCTTGATGGAGCCGTCGCCGTTCATCACAGCATAGACGGTCTCTGATTTGGAAAAGCTGCTCTTACCAGCTGCAAATGCGGGCATTGCACAGCCTGCGGCGAGGGTGAGAGCCAGCGCCGCACTGGCGAAACGAAGCGATTTTTTCATAACGTAATTACTCCTTTTCAGACTTCTTGGCGTTGGCGGATTCGGGTACCATCCACTTGAGGGTGGTGTGGCGGATGATCCAGTCGCACAGCATCAGGGCTGCGGGCAGCATCACCAGAATGACCACCATGCTGATCAGTGCGCCGCGGGAGATCAGCAGGCAGATGCTCTTCAGCAGCTCCATCTTACTGATGGCAGCCACACCGACGGTGGCGGCAAAGAAGGTCAGGCCGCTGGTCAGGATGGACTGGCTGCAGTGCTCCAGCGACTGCTGGGCGGCTTCCTTCGGGGTGCGGCCAAAGGCGCGCTCCTCGTGGTAACGGGTGGTCATCAGGATGGAGTAGTCCACGGTAGCACCCAGCTGGATGGTGCCAATGACGATGCTTGCAATGAAGGGCAGCTGCGTACCGGTGAAGTACGGGATGCCCATGTTGATGGCGATGGCGGCTTCAATGCTGGCCACCAGCAGCGCCGGGATGGAAATGCTCTTGAAGGAAACGGCGATGATGACCAGAACGGCCATGATGGACCAGACGTTGACATTCTTGAAGTCCACATCTGCCACTTCGATCAGGTCTTTCGTCATGGCACCCTCGCCGGTGATGACGCCCTCGGGGTCAACGGTCTTGATGAGGCCGATCATCTCGTCCAGCTGGTTGTTGATGGCATCCGTGCCGGTCTTATAGGAGCTGTTGGCCAAAATCAGCTTGTAGCCGCCGGACTGCAGGATCTCCATGATGCTGTCGGGAAGCAGCTCGGTCTGGAAGCCCGGGCCGGTGATGGAATCCAGACTTACCACCTGCGTAATGCCATCCACGTCCTTGAGTTCATCGCACAGGTCGCTCACCTCGGTGGCGGTCAGGTCGTCATGCACCAGAATGAAGTGGCTGGTGGTCATGCCGAAGTCCTCGCCCAGCTTGTTGGTGCCCACGATGCCGGTCAGGTCCTGCGGCAGGGAGTCAAACAGGGTGTAGTAGACCTCGGTCTTGTTCTGCGCGATGGCAAAGGGGATGAGGATGAGGATAAAGATAACCACGATGGGCACCGAGTGATTGGAAACAAAGTAGCTGAGCTTTTTCAGCTTGGGGATCACGGTGCGGTGCTTGTACTTTTCCACCCATTTATCAAAGGTAAGGATCAGGGAGGGCAGGATGACCACGGTGCAGATAACGCCGAGGGCAACGCCCTTTGCCATGACAAGGCCGATATCGCGGCCCAGCGTCAGACGCATGGCACACAGTGCCAGGAAGCCTGCAATGGTGGTCAGGCTGGAAGCGGAGATGGAAGTCATGGTCTTGCAGATGGCGCTGGTCATGGCCTCCTCGTTGGAAGAGCGCAGCTCCTTTTCTTCCTGATAGCGGTGCAGCAGGAAGATGGAGAAGTCCATCGTGACACCCAGCTGCAGCACGGTGGCCAGTGCTTCGGTGATGTAGCTGATCTGGCCCAGAAAGATGTTGGTGCCGAAGTTGTACGCAATGGGGAACAAAAGACCCAGCATGAACAGCAGCGGGGTGATGGTGCTTTCCAGCGAAAGGAACAGCACCAGAAGGCTGGCACCCACGGCGATCAGGATGTACATGGGCATTTCCTGATTGACCAGTGCCTTGGTGTCCTGCAGGATGACGCTCATACCGCCGAAGAAGCAGTCCTTGCGCAGCAGCTTTTCGATCTGAGCGACGGCTTCCATGGTCTCGTCGCTGGCGCTGGGGGCGTCAAAGCGGACGATCAGCATGGTGGAATCGTTCTTGCCGAACATGAACTGCTGCACATCGGCGGGCAGCATCTCGGTGGGGATGCTGGGGTCGATCACATCGCTGAGCCAGAAGGTCTGGGTGACGCCGGGAACGGCTTCGATGTCCTTCTTCATGGCGATCAGTTCGTTTGTGGGCAGGCCTTCTACCGTGATCATACCGGTGGAGGCCAAATGGAAATCGTCCTCAAGGGCTACCTCGCCGATCATGGAGTCCAGATCCTGCGGCAGGTAGGTGAGGATGTCATAGTTGATGCGGGTAGCAATTGCGCCGATTGCGGAAGGGATCAACAGCAGGAATGCTACTGTCAGGATCAGCTTGCGCAGCCGCACAATGCCCTGTGCGATCTTTTTCATGAGAACCCTCCATAGAAAATGGTTAAAAATCTTAGTAAAATGACCGGTGGTCATTTCCAAGCAAACACTATTATAACCATGACAAACCGGGTGTCAAGTACAAAAATGACCAGAAGTCAGTTTTCTTATCAACTGCCTGAAATTGTATAGCTTTTTTGACTTGCACTATCGGGAAAGGACTGCTAAAATGATTGAGACAACACAAATGAGCGAATGAAACCGAGCGGAAAAGAGGAATCGTCAGGGAATATGGGTACCGTGGAGGGCAAAAAGCAGGAGAAGCGCCGGGCGCTGCTGGAAGCAGCCTATGATCTGTTTCTGGAGCGAGGTGCCGCAAAAACCAGCGTGGAGGACATCACCAGCCGGGCCAAGGTGGCCAAGGGCACCTTTTATCTGTATTTTCAGGATAAAGGTGCGGTGATGCAGGCGCTGCTGGGCCGGGTGAGTTACCAGCTGCTGAGCGACGCGTGCGAAGCGGTGGAAAAGCAGACAGAGCTCGAAAACTTCCCGGACAAGATGGTGGCGGTGATCGACCACATCATCGAAGCACTGCGAAAGGATACGCTGGTGCTCAAGTTTCTGGAGCACAACTTCATATGGCCGGGGCTGGACCAGATCGAAGCCAGCCGCGAAGCCGAGCCGCTGATGCGCAAGCTGCTGAATGTGGTGCTGACCAGCCCGGAAATGGCCGGCCGCACCGAGCGGGAGATCTACCAGCGCATCACGGCACTGGGCAGCATGTGCATGTCGGTGTGCTATTCCAGCGTGCTGGAGGGCAAACCCGATGATATTGAAGCCATGAAGCCGGTGCTGTACGATATCGTCCGCAGGTCGCTGAAGGTGGAAAAATAAAAAATCGCAGAAAAGTATTGCTTTTTTGCACAGGCTGTGGTAAACTATTCAAGTCGATATGACTTATGGACGGTTAGCTCAGCTGGTTCCCGTCGATTTTACAGCAGTCCACCGTGTCCATCGGTATGATGATCGTGCAGGCCGTGGTAAATCCCTTTGGCACACAGGCACTTGCAGGGTATTCGGCAACGATGCGGGTAGAGAATGTTTTTCCCTGATCTTTGTATCCATCGGCAATGCCGTTTCGCCCTACGTTTCCCAGAATCTCGGCGCAAAGAAAACCGATCGTCTCAAAAAAGGCTACCACGCCGCACTGATTCTGGATCTCTGCTTTGCCGTTCTTGCATTCGTGGTCATTGAGACCCTGCACACCCAGATCTCTTCGCTGTTCCTGGGCAAGGACGGAACGGCCCTGGCCTATCAGGTGTCCGGTGATTACATGAGATGGCTCGGCTACTTCTTCATCTTCATGGGCATCAAGATGGCGACCGACGGCGTCCTTCGCGGCCTGGGGGTCATGCGCCCGTTCCTTGCGGCCAATATGGTCAACCTTGCCATCCGGCTGGCCGTTGCGCTGATCGGCGCGCCGCGTTTCGGCATTTCCTTTGTCTGGCTTGCCGTCCCGGCGGGCTGGCTGGCAAACTTCCTTGTCTCCTATGCGGCGCTCAGAAGATCGTGGCCCGCAGACAATGCGGCTTCCACCCGATAACCTCTGTTTCTGGCAAAGTTTGGAACTTCGCACCCCTTGATCAAAGCCTCTGACCTCGGTCAGGGGCTTTTTGCTGCGTCATCCACCCGTCCATGCTGGAGCGGAACGGCACAAAATACCCCCGGCAGGCTATCGCTCTTGCGGCGGCAGCCTGCCGGGGGTATCGCGTTATCCTGTCAGAAGTTTTCTGCCTTACACCTCGTGCTCCGCCCAGTCCTGACTGCGGCCCACGGCCTTGTGCCAGCCCTTGACCAGTTTTTTTTCCCGCTGGGCAGCGTCCATCTTGGGCTCAAACAGCTGGTTGCAGCTCCACAGGTGGCTGATCTCCTCCCGGCTCTTCCACACGCCGGTGGCAAGGCCCGCCAGGTAGGCAGCGCCAAGGGCCGTTGTTTCGCGGATGGCCGGGCGTAGCACCTCCTTGTTCAGGATATCGGACTGGAACTGCATCAGGAAGTGGTCGCGGCTGGCACCGCCGTCCACCTTCAGGGTGCTGATGGTGATATCGGTGTCCTTTTCCATTGCCCACATCAGGTCGGCGCTCTGATAAGCGATGGACTCCTCCGCCGCGCGGATGATATGGTTCTGGGTTGTGCCGCGGGTAATGCCCACAATGGCCCCGCGGGCGTACATATCCCAGTAGGGTGCGCCCAATCCGGTAAAGGCCGGAACAATATACACCCCGCCGTTATCCGGCACCTTCTGGGCGTAATACTCGGAATCGCAGCTGTCTTGAATGAGGTGCATCCCGTCCCGGATCCACTGAATGACCGCGCCGCCCACAAAGACAGAGCCCTCCAGCGCATACTCCACCTCGCCGTCAAGGCTGATGGCAATGGTGGTGACCAGACCGTTCTTGCTCTGGTAGATCTTGTTGCCGGTGTTCATCAACAGGAAACAGCCGGTGCCGTAGGTGTTTTTCACATCGCCGGGCTTAAAGCAGCCCTGCCCGAACAGCGCAGCCTGCTGGTCGCCCGCAATACCGGCTACTGGCACATCCACGCCCTGAATGTTGGTGTAGCCGTATACCTCGCTGGAGTCCTTCACGCTGGGCAGGATGCAGCGGGGGATGTCCAGTGCCTTGAGCAGGGTGTCGTCCCAATCCAGCGTGCGGATGTTGTACAGCCTGGTGCGGCTGGCGTTGGTTCGGTCCGTTACATGCACCTTGCCGCCGGTCAGCTTCCACACCAGCCAGCTGTCCACCGTACCGAACAAAAGCTCCCCTGCTCCGGCCTTTTCCCGTGCACCGGGGACGTTCTCTAAGATCCACTTGATTTTGGTTGCGGAAAAGTAGGCATCCGGCACAAGGCCAGTGTTTTCCCGGATATAGTCCGCCATGCCGGGGGTCTTGAGCAGCTCGTCCACAAGGGGCGCGGTGCGGCGGCACTGCCAGACGATGGCGTTGTACACCGGGCGTCCGGTGTTCTTGTCCCACAGGATCGTAGTCTCGCGCTGGTTGGTGATACCGATGCCCGCAATGTCCCCTGGGGTCTACGCCGCTCTGGGCAATGACCTCGTTCATCACGCCGTACTGGCTGGACCAGATCTCCATAGGGTTGTGCTCCACCCAGCCCTGATGGGGATAGATCTGCTCAAATTCCCTGCTGCTGCACGCAGACAATGTTCTGCTCGTTGTCAAACAGGATCGCCCGGCTGCTGGTAGTGCCCTGATCCAACGAGAGGATGTATTTGGTCTGGCTCATAATGCTCTCTCCTTGCTCTGAAGCTTGAGCGCAAAACAAAAAAGAGCGCACCAAACAAAGCCATCTGCTCTGTCTGTGCGATCACTCGATCAGGCCGTTCAGCAGGGCCAGGCACTTGCGGCTGTGCAGCTTGCGGATGGCCTTGGCCTCGATCTGGCGGACACGCTCACGGGTGACACCGAAGTCGCGGCCGACCTCTTCCAGCGTGCGGGGACGGCCGTCGTCCAGACCAAAGCGCAGACGGATGACCTTTTTCCTCGCGGGGGTCAGGCTCTTGAGCGCCAGATTGATCTGCTGTGCCACCATGGCGCGGTCGGCTGCCTTGCCGGGTGCTTCGGCGTTTTTTCGTCAGCAACGAAATCGCCCAGAGAGGAATCCTCTTCCTCGCCCACGGGGCTTTCCAAGCTGGCGGGCTCCTGTGCCATGCGCTGGATCTCGCGCACGCGCTCCACGCTCATGTCCATGGCCTTTGCCAGCTCTTCCGGGGTGGGCTCGTGACCGTTCTGGTACACCAGCTGGTTGGTGGCCTGACGCATCCGGTTGATGGTCTCCACCATGTGCACCGGAATGCGGATGGTACGGGCCTGATCCGCGATGGCGCGGGTGATGGCCTGACGGATCCACCATGTAGCGTAGGTGGAGAAGCGGAAGCCGCGGTCGCAGTCGAACTTCTCGGCAGCCTTGATGAGGCCGATGTTGCCCTCCTGAATGAGATCAAGGAAGGCCAGATTATGACCGACGTGCTTCTTGGCGATGGACACCACCAGACGCAGGTTTGCTTCGCTCAGGCTGCGGCGGGCGTTCAGGCCGTCGCGGCGGGTCTTGAGCAGCTCCTGACGGCGCTTTTCCTCGCTCAGAGGGCCGTTCTCCACGGCTTCCATGGCCTTTTCCTCGTCTGCCTTTTCCTCAGCATCCTCGGCGGACTTTTCGCTGCCGTCCTCGTCCAGATCCTCGTTGTAGCTGCGGCTGTTCTCGTCCTCTTCAAACGAGAAGCGGGCGCTGTTCTTCTTGATGTACTCCGGTGCGTCGTACTTCTGGCGGTCTGCCTGCAGGATGTGGGCAGCCTCGGCACCGGCGTGGATGCGGCGGCTCAGCTCCACCTCCTGCTCGGCGCTCAGCAGCGGGATCTGACCGATCTGCTTCAGGTAGTTCTTCACCGGGTCATCCAGCAGCTCGTCCATGGCAGCCTTCAGGTCTGCCGGGTTCTCCTCGGCATCCTCTTCGTTCTCATCGGCTCGCTAAGGCCCATGTCATCGTTGTTGTTCTCAGCGTTCTCCACCTCAGCCATGATGCCTTCCACATCCAGGCCGGGCTCGGTCTCTTCTTCCTGGATCTTGATCCCGCGTTCTTCCAGCAGGGTGTAGAGGGTGTCTACATCCATGCGGCATTGTGCCGCCAACGCCTTGGCCTCCTGCAGAGAGGGTGCCCTCGCCCTTAGTCAACAGTTCCTTCAAAGTCATGCCCATTTTTTCTCTCCTTCCTTGCTCCGGGGACGCTCCGGGGAATTTCCTGTAATATTGCCCTGTGCATCAGATCACAAGGCCGCCGTTCACCCCGAACACCTGCCCGGTGATGTAGCCGGCGTCCTCGCCTGCCAGGAAAACCAGCAGCTTTGCCACTTCGTCCTGGGGTGCCAAGGCGGCCCACCGGGGTCTCCTCGGCCAGCGCCGCCTTGTCCTCGGCGGTAAAGGCTGCCATCATATCGGTTTCAATGACCCCGGGTGCCACACAGTTCACCGTGATGCCGCTGGGGCCTTCTTCTTTGGCCAGTGCCTTGGTCAGGCCGATGAGGCCCGCCTTGGCGGCGGAATAATGCACTTCGCAGCTGCCGCCGGTCTGGCCCCACATACTGCTCACCGTCAGGATGCGGCCCTGCCTTGCGGCGGATCATGCCGGGCAGCGCCAGCTGGCACAGGTGGAACGCGCCGCTCAGGTTCACGTCCAGCATCCGCTGCCATTCCTCCGGGGTGATGTCGGTAAACAGCTTCTGCTGCGCGATGCCGGCATTGCACACCAGTACATCCACCCTGCCCCATGGCCTGCTTCTGCGGTGTGGAACGCCAGCTCGCAGCTGGCCCGGCTGGCTACCTCGCACTGGATGGCGATGCATGCCGGGCAGCTGCTGTTCCAGCGCAGCGGCAGCGGCGGCATTCTGGTGGTAGAGCACCGCCACCTGATACCCTGCTGCCGCATAAAAGGCGCGGGCCGCGGCAGCACCGATGCCCCGGTCACCGCCGGAGATCAGCACCCGGCGCGCCCAGCGGGCATTGCGGCAGGGGCAGGCCGCGTTTTTTACGGGCTGCGGCGCTGGCTCTTCGGGCGGCTCCCCGCAGGCGGCTCCTGCGGGTTTTTCCAGCGTGATCACCCGGGTGGGCTCCTCCGCCACAGGTGCTGCCGGTTTTTCCAGCGTCATGATGCGGGTAGGCTCGTCCACGACCGGTTCCACCGGCGCAGCCGGCTTTGCAGCGGGCGGTGCGGCAGCCTGTTCCGGTGCGCTCTCTCCTCCGGCAGACCTGAAAGGTCAGTTCAAACTCGTCTTCGTACAAGAGTGTATCCTCCTGTTCGGTATTCTCGGCCGGGCGCAGTGCCCCAACCGGAAAAACCCTGTGCCCATCCCCAGACAGTCAGCGTTCCGTTTATGTGTCCGGCAAAGGTCCGGTGCTTTGGCGTGCCTGCCTGTGCTTATGATGGGTTTCGACAAGATTCCATTGAATAATATACCACAATCCAGCCGCAAAAAGAAAGTGGGAACCGCAATTTTTTACGCAGTTCCACTATTTTTCCTTATTTTCCCCTGTTTTGCCGGGTACAGGCGGTTTCCAGCTTCGGGGTCTGCCCGCCCGTGCCCGCAGGGAAACAAAAAACGCCTGCAAAAGCTGCTGCGCTTCGGTCTCCCGCAGCCCCTTTTCCACCACCGGATGGTGGTTGAAGGGCAGCGCGAACAGGTCGGTCACCGAGCCGCAGCACCCGGCTTTGGTGTCGGCAGCGCCGTACACCACCCGGCGCAGACGGCTGTTGATGATGCCGCCCGCGCACATGGGGCAGGGCTCTAAGGTAACGAACAGCTCGCACTCCCACAGCCGCCAGCCGCCCAGCTTTTTGCAGGCGGCATCAATGGCCAGCAGTTCCGCGTGGTGCAAGGCGTTTTTTCGGTCTCCCGGGTGTTGTGGGCGCCATGGCTACCACCTCGCCGCCTGCGCGCCACCACCGCGCCCCCACCGGTACCTCGCCCAAGGCGGCGGCTTTGCGGGCTTCTTCCAGCGCAAGGCCCATCAGTTCAAAATCGGTCAGGTTCCCCCTTTATCCTGCTGCCAAAACCAGCAGATTATTCAATGTATGCAAAAGCATCCCCGGCCATACCCTGCCGGTGCGTTCGGAAGTGCGCCCAGCCCAAGGCCGCACACCAGCGCCCAGGCCATGCCCGGCCGGGGTGCCGTGCTGCAGGGCAAACAGCACCGCCTGCAGCGCCGGCCTGTGCCATCTGCCCAGCGGCTGCGCAGCTGCTGGATGGCCCCGCGGAACACCAGTTCCTCCACGACAGGTGCAGCGATGCAGTGGTGCACAAAACTCAGCGCCCGCGCATCCCACGCCGGGGCAGGCAGAACCGCCAGCGCCTTTTCCTGCCAGCAGGTAGGCCAGTGCGCAGCCGAACGCAGCCAGCAGCGCCCTTGTTTTTCCTTTTGCTCCATGGCCTGCCCTCCCTGCCGTGCGGTTCGTTCTCAGCGCCTATCTTATCATAAGCAGCGGCTTTTACGCAAGTATTTTGCGCTGGGACGAAGCAAATTTTCGCTCAAAAATTGACTTTTCCTTGTGGATTCTGGTATAATGTTTTCCGACCTTTTATCAAAAATCGTCGGGAAACATAATTGAATTTGTTTTTACCGGAAATCCGGAGGTATTTTTATGATCCGTATTCTCACCGATTCTGCGTCCGACATCCTGCCCGCCGAAGCCGAGCAGCTGGGCGTGACCGTGATTCCTCTGAACGTGACGCTGGAGGATGGCAGCATCCTGCGGGATGGCATCGACATGACCCCAACCGAGTACTATGACCATCTGGCCAGCTGCCGCAAGCTGCCCACCACCAGCCAGCCCAGCCCGGAGCTGTTCGAGAAGTTCTATCTGGAAGCCGCTGCCGCCGGGGACGAAGTGCTTGGCATCTTCCTGTCCCACGAGCTGTCCGGCACATGGCAGTGCGCAAAGCTGGCCGCAGACCTCGCCAATGTAGACAACGTGCTGTTTGTGGACAGTGCCACCGTGTGTCTGGGTGAATCGCTGCTGGTGCGTCTGGCCGTGCAGCTGCGTGACGCAGGCAAGACGCTGGTGCAGATCGCCACCGATCTGGAGCACGCCAAGGAGCACCTGCATCTGGTTGCCGCCATCGACGATCTGAAGTATCTGCGCAAGGGCGGCCGTCTGCCTGCCGCTGTGGCCGTCGCGGGCGGGATGCTGGGCATCAAGCCCCTCATCACCATCAAGGACGGTAAGGTAGCCATGGCCGGTAAGGCCCGCGGCCTGCCCGGTGCCTATGTGGCCCTGTTCAAGAAGATCGAAGAGCTGGGCGGCATCAGCCCGGACTTTGCCGCTGTTGCCGGTTATTCTTCCAGCCTGCGGGAAGTGCAGCCCATCGAGAACTACTTCCGTGAAAATCTGCACATGGGCGAACCGCTGGTGCGCCAGATCGGCTGCGTCATCGGCACCCACGCAGGCCCCGGTGCATTTGGTCTGGCATTCTTTGACAAAGGGCTGGTGCTGGAATAAGCGACCACCGAAAAAAGATCATCCGAGCAAAGTCGAGCAGCCTGCGGGCTGCCCGGCTTATTTTTTGCAGCGGGAAACGGGCGCAAACTCCCTCAGTCAAAACCTGACGGTTTTGCCAGCTCCCTCGGAGAGGGAGCCTCTGGCGCGCCCGGCGCTCACAGCACTGCGTCCGAGATGAGCTTGCCCAGCAGCAGCACCAGCACCACCAGCATCATGGGGCGGATGAAGCGCGCACCCTTTTTCAGGGCGAAATGGGACCCCAGCAGGTTGCCCAGAATGTTGCTGACGGCGCAGGGGATGCCGATGTGGAACACCACCAGACCGTTCATCAGATAGGTGAACAGGCTGGCGTAGTTGCTGGCAAGATTCAGCACCTTGCCGTTGCCGTTGGCGGTGCGCAGGTCAAAGCCCATCAGGGTGGTAAAGGCAATGATGGCAAAGGTGCCGGTGCCCGGGCCCACGATGCCGTCGTACAGGCCGATGCCCAAGCCGATGCCCAGCGCCAGCAGGATCTTTTTCAGGTTCAGGGTTCCGTCGTCCCGGTTCTTGTCCGGCAAGTCGCGCTGCCACAAAATGACCACCGCCGCCACTGGCAGGATGAGGAACATCATGGTGCGCAGCAGTTCATCGCTGAGCAGCAGCACAATATGCGCCCCCAGTGCACTGCCCGCAAAGCTGCCAATGGCTGCAAGGATGCCCACCTTCAGGTTCATTGCACCGTTTTTGAAAAAGTTGGCTGTGGCAAAAGTGGTGCCGCAGGCGGCGCAAGCAGGTTAGAATGTTGTGGGGCGGCAGCCCGGCAAACAGATAGGCCGGCAGGCTGATAAGACCGCCGCCTCCGGCTGCCGAATCCACAAAGCCTGCAAAGCCCGTCATCAGAACAAGAAACGCCATCATCCATGGCGAGAGCGTGATCCCCATTGTTATAATTCCTTTTATTTTTCCAATTTTGTTCTTTGGGAGGGTGTGCGTCTCAGGACAGGGACAGTCGGCCCTCACAGGCCAGTACCTGATCCAGGATCATCCGCGAGACGCGGGCACCGTACACCATGGCGGGGTGTTCATTGTACTCGATGATATCGTGAAAATCCTTGTTCATCAGCAGCGATGACATTTTCGCCAGGGGGTGTGGACGATGCCGCCGTCGTTGCGGCAGGCGTTCATGCTGCCGCTCTTGCTGGCCACCCAGATCAGCTCCGGCGCGCCGGTCTCCTCGCAGTCCAGATAGTACTGGGGAAAATCGTGGGTCAGCATGGTGTTGTAGTGCTGCTGGCGCAGGATGGCAAGCATCTCCGCGCTGGCTTCCCGGCTGACAAGCTCCCCTTTTGCAATGCTGGCGAACAGCGCCGCGTAGTCGCGCGGCGTGGTGGTGCCAAGCCGGCGGTAGCGGTCAAAGTGCAGCGGATTGTGCAGCACAGTATGCGCAAAGCCCAGCTCCCGGATGCAGGCGTTGATGGTATCCAGTCCCAGATAGTCGATGATCATATTGGTGGCGATGTTGTCCGAGCAAATGATCATCATGGTAGCGGTGTCCTTCACCTTGAGCTTTGCGCCCACGCCCAGCGCGCGCAGCATACCGCTGCCGTCCACGAACTGGCTCTGCTCATAGGTGATCTCTTCGGCAAGGTCTGCTTTGCCGCGCTGCGCCTGCAAATACAATGCAGCGAGAATGAACGCCTTGATGGTGGATGCCGTCTCAAATTCTTCGTCCGCGCCCACCTCCACGGTATGGCCCTGCAGGTCGTCCACGAACACGCTCATTTTGCCCTGATAGCAGTACAGCTCCGCAGCAATGCGCTTTTCCAGCGTCATGTTTTTATCCATATCGGCATATTCTCCGTTGTTATTACAGGTTTTCCTCAAAAAAGCGCATGGCATTGCGGTAGTAGATACCTTCCACCTCGTCCTCGGTAAAGCCCTCCTTGCGCAGGGCATCCGCCAGCAGCGGCAGGAAGGCAGCATTTTCCAGCTGGTGGGGGCCATCGATGCCATCAAAATCGCTGCCAAGGGCAATCATCTGTGCACCGCCTACCTGCTTATAGTGGGCCGCATGCTTTGCGATCAGCTCCACCGTGCTGCGGCAGTTTTCCGGGTGGGTGGGGTCGGTGTCCAGAAAGGGCGCATAGTAGTTCAGGCCCGCAATGCCGCCGCGCTCCGAAAGGGCGCGGATCATCTCATCGGTCAGGTTGCGGGTGTGGGGTGCCAGTGCGCGGCAGTTGGAGTGGCTGGCCGCAAAAGGCCGGGTGCCGTGCTCCACGATATCCCAGAAGCCCTTGTCCGAAAGGTGGCTCACATCCACGATCATGTGCATCCGTTCCATCTCGGCCAGAAATTCAAAGCCCTTCCCGGTCAGGCCCTTTTCGGTCTGGGGCACCAGCACCCCGCCGGGGTTCCGCTGCGGGCTTGCCAGCTCGTTTTCGTGGTTCCATGTCAGGGTCATCATGCGCACGCCCAGCTCATACATCCGGCGCAGCACCCCCACGCTGCCCTTGCAGCAGGCGCCTTCCTCGATGGTGAGCATCCCGCTGATCTTTCCCGCCGCAGCATTCCGGCGGATGTCCGCCGCCGTGTACACCGGGGCAATGGCTTCCGGGTATGCCGCCATGATGCGCTTGAACTGGTCGATCTCTTCCAGCGCTGTCACCAGCGGGTCCGCTCCGGGCGTCTTATCACCCAGATTGACGAATGCTGCAAAGCACTGCAGCAGATAGTCGCCTTTTTGTAATTTTTCAAGGTCGATATGCAGATCGTTCTGCGCGAAGCTCTTGGGCCGGCCCGTATGTTCGGCTTTGCGCAGCTCGCTGAGGGTGTCACAGTGCAGATCCCAGACTTTCATGATGTTTTCTCCTCTTTATTCCTCTTGCAGCAGCTGCAGCAATTCCTCTGGTTTCATGGACAGGATCGCTCCGTCTGCCGAGCCGGTGACCGTCTCGGCAAGGTCCTGCTTTGCCTGCTGCAGCTCCACGATCTTTTCTTCAATGGTGTCCTGCGCAATGAGCTTGTACACCTGCACCGGATTGCGCTGGCCGATGCGGTAGGCGCGGTCGGTGGCCTGATTCTGCGCAGCCACGTTCCACCACGGGTCGTAGTGGATGACGATATCTGCCGCCGTCAGGTTCAGGCCGGTGCCGCCCGCCCGCAGCGAGATGAGGAACACGTCCGCTTCGCCGCTGTTGAACCGGCGCACAAGCTCCGCACGCACCGGCTTTGGGGTGGAGCCCTGCAGGGTAAAGTGGCTCACGCCCGCTTCGTCCAGCCGTTTTGCCAGCAGTTCCAGCATGGAGGTGAACTGGCTGAACAGCAGGATGCGGTGTCCGCCCTCCACAGCAGCCGTCACCAGCTCCATGCAGGCTTCCAGCTTGGCACTGCCGCCGTCCCAGTTGTCTGCCACAAGGCGCGGGTCGCAGCAGATCTCCCGCAGGCGCATGAGCACTGCGAACACCGCCATTTTATCCTCCGGCTTTGCAGCGCGCAGCTTTTCCCGCGCGTCCACCACAGCGGCAAGGTAGAGCTTGCGTTGCTGCTCGTCCAGCTCGATGCGGTGGAGATTCTCGGTCTTGGGGGGCAGCTCTTTGAGCACCTCGGACTTCATGCGCCGCAGGATGAACGGCCCGGTGAGCTGGTTCAAACGGCGCAGTGCGTCTTTGTCGTCCTCCTGCACGATAGGCTTTTCAAACCGGGCGCAGAAGGTCTTGTAGGGCGGCAGATACCCCGGCATCAGGAAGGAGAAGATGCTCCACAATTCGCCCAAGCGGTTCTCCACCGGGGTGCCGGTAAGGGCAAACCGCACTTTGCTGTTCACCCCGCACACCGCCTTGTACTTTTGGGTAGTGTGGTTCTTGATGGCCTGCGCTTCGTCCAGAATGCAGGTGTAGAATTGCTGCCCGCTGTAAAGCTCCTCGTCCCGGCGCATCAGGTCATAGCTGGTCACCACAAGGTCGGCGTTTGCCCACTGCTTTGCCAGCTCTGCCCGGTGAGCAGCGTCGCCGTCCACAGCCACGCAGGAAAGCTGCGGCGTGAACTTCTGGCATTCCTCCTGCCAGTTGAGCACCAGCGATGCCGGGCAGACGATGAGGCTGGGCAGGCGCTGGCCGCTTTCCTTCATGGCCAGCAGGTAGCTGAGCACCTGCACGGTCTTGCCAAGGCCCATATCGTCGGCCAGAATGCCGCCCATACCGTAGCCGTCCAGCGTGCGCAGCCAGCGGTAGCCATCCCGCTGGTACTTGCGCAGCACATTGTGCAGGCTTTCCGGCGGAGTATACTCGCTGTCCTTCACGGCGTGGAAGCTGCGGCTGATGCGGCGGAACGCATCGTCGCGGTTGAAACGCAGGCCGTTCTGGCCCGAGAGCGCCCAGTCGAGACTGGGTGCACGGTAGAGCGGCAGCTCGGCGTGGCCGCTCTTGAGCTTGGCCCCGGAAAGCTCCAGTGTATCGTTCAGTTCGTCCAGCCCTTCCAGACTGTCATCCAGCCGCAGCAGACGGCCGTCCCGCAGACGGTGGTAGCGCTTTTTCTGGTGCAGGGAGCGCAGCAGGTCTTTCAGCTCTGCCACCGGGAACTCGCCGGTATCCACTTCCAGATCCAGCACACTGCCGTGCACCGAAACGCCCACCGTGATGCGGGGCGGCGCGGCCTGCAGGCTGCGGAAGGCATCCGTCAGGTATACTTCGCCCATCGGCCATCAGGGCGGGCACGCCCTCTTCCAGCAGGCGGTAGATCTCGTCCTCGTCAGCGGTGCCGTAACTTGCCTCTGCCGCCCGGTCACCGGGTTCCAGATAGGTTTCCAGCAGCCGCTTTGCCCGGTTCTCGGGTGCGGGCATCCCGCAAAAGATCCTGCCGGAGACGGCTCGAACGGGGGCGTGACCTTATCCTCCCCGTACAGAAAACTCCCGGGTAGGCTTCGATGACGGAAGCTGTCCGGTCGGCGTCCAGATAAAACTGCACCACCGGTTCCAGCGGGATCTGGTTCAGCAGCAGCCGGTCGGGGTCCACGATGTTGACCCGGTTGCCCAGCTCCGGCAGCACATAGCTGCAAAAGGCGGCGGCATCCGCGCTGGTAAAGAACAAACTGCGCCCGCCAAATCTCCAGCAACCGGCAGCACCCGGCGGCATTCCTCCCGCTGCATCCGCCAGAGGGTGGTCTCGCCCAGCAGATAGGCATAGTCCAGCCCCTGCACCCCGCTGAGCGCCGGGGTACAGCTCAGCTGCACGCCGCCCTTGCGGCGCCCCACCTTCAGGCTGATGACCGGCAGGCCCTCTCCCGCAGGGTATAGCCGCCCACAACACCCTCGGCGGCGTAAAGCTCCACAAGGGCATCTAAGCCCTCGCCGGTCAGCGGCAGACCGCCCGCCGGGCCTTTTCTCCCAGCCGGAGCGCACCGTACCCTCGGCTTCAAATTCCTGCCGGGCGCTCACCTGACGGCGCAGCAGCCGCAGCAATTGCTGCGCATCCATCAAAGGCGTCCCACCGGTGCACAAACGCCAGCGACTTGCCGTAGCTGACGCTTTCGCCCTGCTCGACCGCATCCAGAAACTGCGGGATGCTTTTTACCAGATACTGCCGCCCGCCGATGCCGTCCGAGACCCGCAGCCGCAGCCAGATACGGCCATTGTGCGGCGTAAGCTCCGGTTCCAGCAGAGCAAAGCCGGTGCGCTGGGCAGCGGGCGGGGGCTGCTTCTGCGCATCCTCCCGCTGGTAGCGCTTCAGCAGCAGCTGGGCTTCATAGTCGGTCTCCGGCTCCTCACCCCGCCACTTGCGGCCGAACAGCATTTCCAGCCCGGCGCTGTAGCTGTCCTTGCGGGGCTCGGTGCTCAAGCCTGCCACGCCCCCGCTGCACCCCGGGGATGCTCTCCGGCTTTTTGCCGGGGCATCCGGGGCAGGCGGGTTCTTTTTCCGCGTCCTGCAGCAGCAGCGCGCCGATGTGCTTGCAGTAGGTGCCGTCGCCGTTCTGGTTGTAGGGACAGTCGCAGGAGGCACTGACAAAGCTGCCGTTCTCCCGCAGCCAGACCTGTGTATAATAGCAGTCCGGCCCGCTGCCCTGCACCAGCGCTGTCAGGTGCCGCACCCCGTCCTCGTTGGTGGTGCAGCTGCTCTGCAGGATGCGCTTGCGGTACTTCTGTGCCCGCTCAAAGATGCTTTTGCCCAGCAATGCGCGGATCTCCTGTGCGTCCATGTGGTCTCCCTCCCCTGTGCTGTCGCGGTTCCGGTCTATTCTATAAGAATACCGCGTTCCACCCCGGGATGCAAGGGCAGAAGGGTAAAAAACGTTTATTGCAATTCAACTTTTTAATGCAACAGCAACAACGTTGAATTGCATATCGCAAATATGCCGTTTGAATGCTGCACTAATTTCTTGACTTGCGATAGAAAGCGCTGGGCGGGACGATTTTGAATGGCCTCCGCTTTGCTTTGGCCATCTTCAGCGGAAAAATTATTTTTTATATAGAGCAATACCGGAGCGTCTGCGGACGCTCCGGTATTGTTTTCACGGAAAGGCCGTAAAGGCAAACGGCATTTATCGTGTTATAGTAAGTTCACAACTGTTCAGCCCTGTTTTTTCTGCGGGGGCTGTGCCGTGCTTGCGGGTCTTGAGGTGGTACATTTCCTGATCGGCTTTATCGATCAGGTCGTGCACGGTGGCGATGTCCGGCTCAAGGCGGGCGCAGCCGATGCTGATCTCGATCTGATAGGGCTTGCCGGAGGCGGCGTTGGCGGCATCCAGCTCCCGCTGGATAGAGGCGATCAGGGTGCGCACCTCCACGCTGTTGCAGCCGCAGGCGATGCAGAATTCATCGCCGCCGTAGCGCGCCAGCACGCCGTTATAGTTGGCGCACACCTTTTTCAGGATGCCCGCCAGCAGCACCAGTGCGGCGTCGCCCTCCAAGTGGCCGTATTGGTCGTTGATGTGCTTGAAGTGATCCATGTCCATCATGAGGAAGTGCAGCGAGCGGTTGGGATGGCGGCGGTAGTATGGCAGTTCGCTTTCCAGATACCGCAGCGCCACGATGCGGTTGCTGACGCCGGTCAGGGTGTCCACCGTGAACTTGGTCTGCAACACCAGCACATACACGCACACCAGCCCCAGCGTAATGCCGCAGCACAGCAGCCCGCGCCCGGGCAGCCAGCCTTGCAGCAAAAAGCCTGCCGCCGGCGCAAGCGCGAGCAGCAGCAGGGTCTTCAGTTCCTCTTTGGGTGTTTCCTGCTTCCAGTGGCTCAGCGTCCAGCTGCAGCGGAGAAAGGCAGCTGCCAGATAGGCAAGCCCCACCAGCTTCGCCCCCAGAACAGGGTGCTGCCCCGCAGCCCCTCTGCGTCCAGATAGCAAAAGCCGTTTTCGTCCCGCGCCGTCAGCAGCACCAGCAAAAGCAGTGTCACCGGTGCGGCGCTGAGCGCCAGCTTGCGGCCGTCCTCCATCCATGTACGCCCCAGCTCTGCCTCCACATACAAAAACACCAGCAAGCAGCAACACGCCGCCAGCCAGCAGGGTCAGGTTGCCCTCGCCGTCCACCGCGATATAGCCGTTCTCGCGCAGCTTCTTCATGGCAATGCTGACGCTGGCTTTGGTAAAGCCCAGCTCATTGACCACGTCGATGGAGCGCACACGGCCCATCCGCTGGGTGAGCATAAGGATCGTTTCAAGATAATCTTCTGCGGATTGGTGGATCTGCATGGTATGTTTGCCTCCTGTCTGTGCCGGGATGCAAAGCACCACGGTTTCATATAGTACAAGATATCACACTTTTTGCCGATGTGCAAGCAATTCGCGGAAGTTTGTTAAAACAAACCAAATTTATCCTGCGCAAATCTGCTGTTTTGCCGGTTTTTAGTCGGCCGCGTTTTGTGCAAAGGCGATAAATTATTTTGCTTCCAGATATGCCGCCGGGCCGGACTGGTACAGGTCGCCGCCGTGGGCATCCAGGATCACCGTCAGCGGCATGTCCTTCACAATCAGGCGGCGCACGGCTTCACAGCCAAGGTCCGGCCATGCGATCACTTCCAGCGTCTGCACGCTTTTTGCCATCAGCGCACCGGCCCCGCCAAGCGCTGCCAGATACACAGCCCCGTTGCGCACCACAGCCGCCTTTACAGTATCGTCCCGCTTGCCCTTGCCGATCATGATCTTATTGCCAAGGTCCAGCAGGCGCGGGCTCATGGCATCCATGCGGCCGCTGGTGGTGGGTCCCGCCGAGCCGATCACCTGGCCCGGGCGTTCCGGCGTGGGGCCAACGTAGTAGATGGCGCTGCCGGTCAGATCAAAGGGCAGCGGTTCGCCTTTTTCCAGCGCTTCAATCATCCGCCTGTGGGCCTGATCGCGGGCAGTGTACACCACGCCGGAAAGCAGCACGGTGTCGCCCGCCTTGAGCGGGGCAAGGTCCTCGGCCGTGCAGGGAGTGGTAATTTTGTATTCCATAGCAATTCTCCTTTGGCATCCTCGCCCTCTCCGTCATCGCTCACGCGATGCCACCTCCCCCAAAGTGGGAGGCCTTGGCAGTCCACACAAACTTTACGTCTTTGCCAAGGGCTCTCCCTTTGGGAGAGCTGGACGCAAAGCGGCCTGAGAGGGCGGAGACTCTTACAGTTCCGCGCTTGCACGGCGGGTCACATGGCAGGAAATATTCACCGCCGCAGGCAGGCCCGCCACATGGGTAGGCATCTGCTCAATGGCAAGGCCCAGACAGGTGGTCCTGCCGCCAAAGCCCTGCGGGCCGATGCCCAGCTCGTTGATGGCGGCAAGCAGCTCCTGCTCCAGCTGTGCGTAATAGGGGTCCGGGTTTGGCACATCCAGCGGACGCAGCAGGGCCTTCTTTGCCAGATACGCCACCTTGTCAAAGCTGCCGCCCACGCCGATGCCCAGCACGATGGGCGGGCAGGGGTTGGAGCCTGCCAGCTTCACCGTGTCCAGCACGAACTTTTTGAAGCCCTCCACGCCGTCGGCGGGCTTGAGCATTTTGATCTGGCTCATGTTCTCGCTGCCAAAGCCCTTGGGTGCCACCGTGATGCGGCAGCCCTCGCCGTCCACCAGATGCACTGTGATGGCCGCCGGGGTGTTGTCGCCGGTATTGCCCCGGCGCAAAGGGTCGGCTACGATGCTCTTGCGCAGGTAGCCGTCGGTGTAACCCCGGCGCACGCCCTCATGGATGGCAGCTTCAAAGCTGCCGTCAATGTGCACATCGGTGCCAAGCTCCACAAACACGCAGGCCATGCCGGTATCCTGACAGATGGGCAGGTTTTCTTCTTTTGCGGCGGAAAGGTTCGACCACAAAAGGTCGAGAGTGCTCTTTGCCAGCGGCCACGGCTCTTCCTGCCGGGCCTTGTCCAGCGCCGCCTGCACGTCCTGCGGCAGGCGGGTGTTGGCTTCGATGCACAGCCGTGCAACGGTATCCGTGATCTCCTGTGCGGAAATGGTTCTCATAAACGCTTCCTCCGCTTACAGACGGGCAACGCCGGTCTCGCGGGCAGCCTTTGCCACGGCATTTGCCACAGCTTCGGCCACGCGGGGGTCGAACGCGCCGGGGATGATGTTCTCCTCGCTGCGGTCGGCATCGGTGATGAGGTCTGCAATGGCGTAGGCAGCGGCCAGCTTCATCTCATTGTTGATATCCCGGGCGCGGACGCTGAGCGCGCCCTTGAACAGGCCGGGGAAGCACAACACGTTGTTCACCTGATTGGGGAAGTCGCTGCGGCCGGTGGCCATCACCCGCACGCCGCCGGCCTTGGCCTCGTCCGGCATGATCTCCGGGGTGGGGTTGGCCATGGCAAAAACGATGGCATCCTTGTTCATGGTCTTGCACAGCTCAGTGGTCAGGATGCCTGGCTTGGAAACGCCGATGAACACGTCGGCACCTTCCAGTGCTTCCTTCAGGCCGCCCTTGACCTGACGGGGATTGGTCACCTCACCCAGCCAGTTCTTGTGGGCTTCGGCGCTGTTGCAGCCCTTGTACAGGGTGCCGAACTGGTCCACTGCAATAATGTCCTTTGCGCCTGCGGTCATGAGCATCTTGATGATGGCAGTACCGGCAGCACCGGGGCCGTTCAGCACGATGTGCACATCTTCCATCTTCTTGCCCACCACACGCAGAGCGTTGATGAGGGCAGCAGTAACAACGATAGCGGTGCCGTGCTGGTCATCGTGGAACACAGGGATGTCCAGCTCACGCTCCAGCGTTTCTTCGATCTCAAAGCACTCGGGGCTCTTGATATCCTCCAGATTGATGCCGCCAAAGGTGGGCGCAATGGCCTTGCAGGCAGCAATGACGCTGGCTGCGTCGTGGGCATCGATGCAGATGGGGAAGGCATCCACGCCGCCGAACTCCTTGAACAGCACCGCCTTGCCCTCCATGACCGGCAGACCGGCTTCCGGGCCGATATCGCCCAAGCCCAGCACGGCGGTGCCGTTGGAAACGACCGCCACCATGTTGCCCTTGAAGGTGTACTTATACACGTCGTCGGGGTTTTCCTTGATCTTGCGGCAGGGTTCGGCCACGCCGGGAGTGTAGGCGGTGGACAGGTCATCGCGGGTGGCGACCTCCACCTTGCTTACGATGCCCACCTTGCCCTTGTGGGTCTCGTGCATTTCCAGAGCAGCTTTATTGTAATCCATTTGAATTTCCTCCAATATCTTGCCGTCCTCGCCCTCTCCATCGCACAGCGATGACGGAAGGAGGAACTCCTCCAGTCTCGCATACGCTCGACAGCCCCCTCAGGGAGGGGCCTTATGTTCCCGGGAAGGCTCACTTATTTTTATTGTAACAGAACCGCCCGCCCATTTCCACCGGTTTTGGTCACTTTTGCGTCTGCAGACGGGCAAAAGTGATACAAACCCGCCGCAGGATTTGTGGAAATTTTGCAAAGAACTTTCCTTTTGCCGTCAGAACGTATATAATAAATGGGTATCTGTTCTGCCTGTACCGGTCTTTTGCTGTGCATCAGGCCGATTTTTATGGAGGTATTTCTTTTGAAAAACAACACCAAAAAACTCCTGTGCATCCTGCTGGCCATCGCCGCAGCGGTGTGCGTCATTTTTGCCTGTTTCATGCTGACAAAGCACAAGCAGACCGACAGCGCTTCTTCGGCTGCCGCATCCGTCTCGCAGTTTGGCTCTGTTGCCGACTTCGACTACGAGGCCTTTGATTACAGCGATGGTCTGGACGAAAACGGCTATTGGAGCGACATCAAAGCGCTGGACTATGTGACCCTGCCGGAGGACTTCGGCTCCATTGCCCTGAAGGAGAACGACCTGACCCCCACCGAAGATGAACTGCAGCAGCAGGTGGACAACCTGCTGAACCAGTACACCTCTTCCCAGCCCGTTACCGGCCGTGCCGCCCAGAGCGGAGATGTTGCCAACATCGATTACACCGGCACCGTGGACGGCGTGGCCTTTACCGGCGGCACTGCCACCGGCTACGACCTGACCCTTGGCAGCGGTTCCTTCATCGATGGCTTTGAGGACCAGATCATCGGGCACAATGTGGGCGATACCTTTGATGTGACCGTCACCTTCCCGGACGGCTACGGCGATTCCACCGATGCCGAGGGCAACACGATCACCCTCAGCGGCAAGGAAGCCGTGTTCAGCGTGACCCTGAACTCCATTTCCGAAAGCGTGACCCCTGAGCTGACCGACGAGTGGGTGGACTCCAACTTTGGCACCAGCGATGATCTGCACACCGCCGACCAGTTGCGCAGCTACCTTAACGATGCGCTGTATGCCACCAACTACGAGAACGCCATCGTGGACTACCTGATGTCGAACTCCACCTTCAAGGAGCTGCCCAGCGAGATCACCAGCTATTACATCCGCATGTTCCTGAACTACTACAACCAGTACGCCACCGCCTACGGCATGGATCTGAATGCTTTTGCCCAGACGCAGGGCTACACCGATGCCGATGCCATGCTGGCCGCATCCGACGCTTACTTTGAGCATCTGGCAAAGCAGGACCTGATCCTTCAGGCCGTGGCCGAGACCAAGAGCCTTGCTCCCACGCAGGAAGAGCTGGACGATGCCGAGAGCACCTATGCCGACACCTACGGTGAGAACCGTGCGCACCTGAACGCCCTGCAGTCCTGTGTGCTGGACTGGCTGGAAGAGAATTCCACCGTAGCGTAAAAACACAAGAACCATTTAGAATGCCCTCCGCTTCGCTCTGGGCATATTCAGAGGATAATTTATCTTTAATTTGCAGCTCCGAAAAGCCTGCGGGCTTTTCGGAGCTGCTTTTTCACAGGAAGGGCCGGAGCTTTCAGATGCTGTTTTTTCTTTGCGGCCCCTTCTGTGAAAAATGCAATACCGGACAGACCGCAGTCTGTCCGGTATTGCTCTAATAAAAAATAGTATTTCCGCTATTTATGCCCAGAGCGAAGCGGAGGGCATTTCAGATCGTCAGGCTTTTTCTTTCTTCCCGCCGTTCAGCTTCCAGAGCAGCCAAGCATAGAAGTAATTCATCAGCAGGATGGCGATGCACCACAGCACCGACGCCTGCACGCTCTGGTCATACACCTTCATGAAGGGATATGGCCCATCTACCACGCGCTGGATGTTCAGCCACAAAATGATGCCGCCGTACAGCGCCGTGGGCAGCAGCGCCCACTTGACCGTACTGCGGGGCAGGCGCGGTGTGCGCTCCAGCAGCACAAAGGAGAAGATAGCCGCCAGCGGGTTGAGCAGATGATGGTACAGCATGGAGCTGGTGCACAGCATGATGTACCAGCCGTTGCCGTCCTCATACATGGGACCCAGCACGAACACCACCGTGAGAAAGGTCATGGTCAGGCAGCAGGTGGCAATGTACTTGAGGGTGTGCAGCCAGCGCGGCAGTTCCCTGCCGGTAAAGATGCACACCAGCTGGCCCACCGCCACCATGGCGCAGATGCAGGCCGAAAGGATGTTGGAATCCTCGGTGTAAAAAATGAACATCTGCTCTTTGCCCCAATCCCAGCTCATGGGCAGGGCAATGGGCTCCGCCCAGACGATGAACAGGTTCAGCGCGATGGAGAGCAGGCGGCGCACTGTATCAGCAAATTTTTTCATGGAAAGCCTTTCCGTCTTGTAATATTTCCTCGAAAATTTGAAAAAGGGCAGGTCTCCCTGCCCTTTTTCAAAAAACGCTTTATTTTGCGGTGTTGATGAAGCTGCGGTTGTCCCACAGGTACTTGATGCCGGAAATGGCCGTCACGGCAGCCACCAGCCAGCACAGCACCATAGAAATGCTGATTACCAGGATCTGCCGCACGCCCTGCTCTGTGCCGGTAGCCGACATGCTTGCAATGGACATGCCAAAGAAGTAGAAGATGATGCTCAGCATCTGCAGCACGGTCTTCACCTTGCCCCACATGTTGGCGGCGATCACCTTGCCGTCCTTGGCACCGGCGGCCACCATGCGCAGGCCGGACACGGCAAACTCGCGGGCCAGAATGATGCACAGCACCACCGGGCTGCATACGCCGTCCCGCATCATGTAAATGAAGGCCACAGTGGTGAGCAGTTTGTCGGCCAGCGGGTCGGCAAACTTGCCGAAGTCCGTTACCATGTTCCACTTGCGGGCCAGATGGCCGTCCAGAAAATCAGTAAAGCTGGCGGCAGCAAAGACGATGCCTGCGATCAGGTAATACGTCGGCTGGAAGGAGCCAGCCGCGATGCCGCTCAGGCTGGTGAGGGACACAAAGACCATGAACACCGGCACCAGCAGGATGCGGGTCAAAGTGAGTTTATTGGGCAGATTCATACAGATTCCTCCAATTTGTTATTTTGCAACAGTACCATACAGATCGTAAAGATCGCTGTCGTCCACCAGAACATCGTAGAACTGGCCGGGGTACAGCGGCTCCTCGCTGGAAACGCACACATTGCCGTCCACCTCAGGAGCATCGCCGGTGGTACGGCACAGATACAGGCCGCTCTCCTCGTCGATGCCGTCGCAAAGCACATGCACGGTCTGGCCCACCTTTTCGGCCTGCTTCTGGGCCATGATGCCGGTCTGGATCTGCATCACCAGTTCGGCGCGCTTGTCCTTGGTCTCCTGATCGATCTGGCCGTCCATCTTGGCAGCAACGGTGTTCTCCTCGGCCGAGTAGGCAAAGCAGCCCAGACGGTCAAACTTTACTTCCTTGACAAAATTGCACAGATCCTCGAACTGCTCCTCGGTCTCGCCGGGGAAGCCTGCGATCAGAGTGGTGCGCAGGGTGATGCCGGGGATCTCGCGGCGCAGCTTGCCGATCACCTCCAGCAGCTCGGCGCGGTTGGAGCGGCGGTTCATATTCTTGAGGATGATGTCATTGCAGTGCTGGATGGGCAGATCGAGGTAGGGCACCACCTTCTCATTGCGCTTCATGGCGGCAATGAACTCATCCGTGATGCGCTCCGGGTAAGCGTACATAATACGAATCCACTCGAGGCCCGGCACCTTGTTCAGCTTATCCAGCAGCTCGCAGATGCTGCCGGGTTTGCCCCAGTCCTCGCCGTAAGCGGTGGGGTCCTGTGCGACCACGATCAGCTCTTTCACGCCCTCACCGGCCAGCCAGCGGGCTTCGGCCACGCAGTCGGCCATATCGCGGCTGTGCAGCGGGCCGCGGATGCCGGGGATGGCGCAGTAGTGGCAGCGGTTGTTGCAGCCTTCAGCGATCTTTAAGTACGCATAGTGGGCAGGCGTGCCGATGACACGCTTGCCGCCCAGCGGAAAGTCCTTTTTGGCACCGTAGCTTTCCAGATGATCCTCACCATGGAACAGGCGGTCCACGATGGTGTCGATGGCCTTGTTGGAGGCACAGCCCACCACCGCGTCCACCTCGGGGATCTCTTCCTCGATCTGGCTGCGGTAGCGCTCGGCAAGACAGCCGGTGACGATGACCTTCAGCTCCGGGTTCTGCTGCTTGTAGGAGCAGGCTTCCAGAATGTTTTCAATGGCTTCGGTCTTGGCGCTCTCGATGAAGCCGCAGGTGTTCACAAGGATCACATCTGCTTCGGCCAGATCGGCCACGGTCTCGTGGCCGGCAGACAGCAGGATGTGCACCATCACATCCAGATCGACCTGATTCTTGGGGCAGCCAAGGGAAATACACGCAATTTTCATAGGGGATGATACTCTCTTTCTCTTTTGAGGGGTGCTTTTTATTCTTCCGCTCTTTTTATCGCTTCTTTTATGACCGAATACGCAAAGCCGCGGCGCTGCAGGGCGGCCACCACAAGGTCGCGGCGGCCATCGGCCAGCTTTTTCATGTAGCGGCTGCGCACCAGAGCGGCGGCAGCTTCCAGCTCCGGGCTTTCGCCGTCTGCGTCCGGGGCATAGACGCTTTCCAGCGCCTGCTCGATCTGCGCGCCGGAAAGGCCCTTCTGCCGCAGGTTCTGGGCCGCCGCACGGCGGCTCTTGCGGGCGGCAAGCAGGCTGTGTGCCCGGGCTTCAGCATAGCGGTCATCGTTTACGTAATCCAGCTCCACCATCTCAGCCACAGCAGCCGCTGCAGCCTGCTCGGTAAAGCCATAGCACAGCCGTTCATACAGCTGTGCCGAGGACATCTCGCGCGAGGCCAGCGCATCCAGTGCGCGGGCGCGGGCCTTGGCCGGGTCGGCGCACTTTTCTTCTTCCGGCTTCGGGCGGCGGCGTTTATAAAAGGACATTTAATCCTCCACCATGATATCCAGTTCGCTCTCGCTGCTGCGGGCAGGAGCCTTGACCACCGGCTCCTTGGCATCTGCAGCCTTGGCGGGTTCCTCGGCCTTGGCCGCAGCGCCCTTGCCTGCCGGGCGGCGGGATGCGTACAGCTTATCGGCATTGGCGCGGATCTGGCCCTCGATGTCGTTTGCGATCTCGGGATTGTCCTTCAGGAACTGCTTTGCGTTGTCGCGGCCCTGACCCAGACGGACATCGCCATAGTTGAACCATGCGCCGCTCTTCTGCACGATGCCCAGCTTCACGCCCACATCAATGAGTTCGCTCATCTTGGAAATGCCCTCGCCGAACATGATATCGAACTCTGCCTCACGGAACGGAGGTGCCACCTTGTTCTTGACGATCTTGGCGCGGGTGTGGTTGCCGATGAACTGGCCGGAAGAGTCCTTCAGGCCCTCCACGCGGCGGATGTCGATGCGCACCGAGGCGTAATATTTCAGGGCGCGGCCGCCGGTGGTGACCTCCGGGTTGCCGTACATCACGCCCACTTTTTCACGCAGCTGGTTGATGAAGACGCAGACCGTGTTGGTCTTGCCGATGACCGAAGTCAGCTTGCGCATGGCCTGACTCATCAGGCGGGCCTGCAGGCCCACATGGCTGTCGCCCATTTCGCCCTCGATCTCAGCCCTCGGCACCATGGCGGCAACCGAGTCCACCACGATGGCATCGATGGCACCGGAGCGCACCAGTGCTTCGCAGATCTCCATGGCCTGCTCGCCGGTGTCCGGCTGGCTGACCAGCAGATTGTTGATATCCACGCCCAGCGCTTCGGCATAGGTGGGGTCCAGTGCGTGCTCCACGTCAATGAAGGCCACTTCGCCGCCCTGCTTCTGGGCTTCGGCCAGGATGTGCAGAGCCAGCGTGGTCTTACCACTGGATTCCGGGCCGTACACCTCAATGATGCGGCCGCGGGGCACACCGCCCACGCCCAGAGCCAGATCCAGACCCAGACTGCCGGTGGAAATGGCATCCACCTGCATGGAGGCGTTATCACCCAGCTTCATCACGGCACCCTTGCCGAACTGCTTTTCGATCTGGGCCAGCGCAGTGGCCAGCGCATCCTTTTTGGCCTCCGGCTCGGTCTTTTGGTCGCCGGGGCAACGGTGTTGTTGTTCTGATTTTTTGCCATAGCGTGCTGCTCCTTTTCTTCCTGCTGCCCGCCGTGCGCGGGCTGTCCGTATACTTTCCAGTATAGTATACCACAAAATCAAAATATTACAACGAGAAGTTGTTTCTATTTTCACTTTTATTTTTCGGGTCTATGGGCGATCATGCACCGGTCGTTGCCGCCAAAATCCTTGCGGCACTCAATGTCTGCCCAGCCGTTTGCAGCCAGCAGTGCCGTCACAGCTTCCCTCTGCTGCCAGCCGATCTCCAGCACCAGCGCTCCGCCGGGCCGCAGTGCATTCTGGTAATGCTCTGCAAGGGCACGGTAAAACACAAGGCCGTCCTCCCCCGCTTCCAGCGCCATGGCCGGTTCCTGTGCCACCTCCGGCTGCAGGTGCCGCATTTCCTCGGCGGTGAGGTAGGGCGGGTTGGATACGATCAGATCAAGCTGCCCTTCCGGCAGGCCCTGCCAGTAGGTGAACAGGTCGCCCTCCACCGGCTGCACCGCATAAGCTGGCTTTGCCTTTGCGCGCAGAGCGTTCAGCGCCGGCCCCCAGTCAAAGGCCGGGGCATCTGTCTGCTCAAACGCGGCAGGCTCCAGTAAGTCCTCCGTCTGCCCGCCCTGCCCTTTCAGGGCGCAGCGGCAGTTCTTTTCCAGATAAACAAAAGCCTCCGGGCTTTTTTCCACGCAGGTCACCTGCGCCGCCGGGCAGAAGCGCTTGACGCCCAGCCCCAGACAGCCGGTCCCCGCGCAGAGATCCAGCACCCGGGGCGCTGCAATGCCCGTCAGGGTATTGGCAGCCGCTTCCGCTACCACCTCAGTGTCTGCCCGGGGGCAGAGCACACCGGGGCCAACGGCAAGGTCAAAATCCAGAAAGCTCCAGATCCCGCACAGGTATTGCAGCGGTTCCCGCTGCTCACGGCGCGTGCAGAGGGCTTCCAGCTTTTCCGCTTCCTCCGTGGTCAGCACCCGGTCGGAAAGGCGGGCATCCCGCCCGGCTGCCACGCGGAACAGCTCTCGTGCATCGTAATCGGCATCCGGACACCCTGCAGCGGAAAGCCGGGCTTCCACGGCCCGCACCGCTTCGCGCGGGGTCAAACCAGCAATTACCATCTGCCATCCTCCGGGTCCTCGGGCAGCACAGGGGTCACAGCGGCAATGGCCACCTCGATCATGCTGTCGTCCGGTTCAAACACGGTCAGGTGCTGCACCCAGATGCCGGGCTGGCGGATGATGCGGGTGGCAATGTTATCGGAACGGCCGCACCATTTGAGCAGCTCATAGCTGATGCCCATGACCAGCGGCAGAAGCAGCAGCTTGAACAGCACCCGCAGGCCAATGCTGCCCCACGGCAGCACGCTGTAGAGGAACACGCTGACGATGACCACCAGAATGAGGAAGCTGGTGCCGCAGCGCGGATGGAACCGAGTGTACTTGCGCACATTCTCCACGGTCAGCTCATCACCGGCCTCATAGCAGGCAATGGTCTTGTGCTCGGCACCGTGGTACTCAAACACGCGGTGGATCTCCTTCATCTTGGAGATGGCCACCATATAGGTGAGGAAGATGCCAACTTTCAGCACCGCTTCCAGCACCACCTTGGCCCAGCGGCCCAATGTTTACAAAGTGGTTCACACCGCCCACGATGAGGGTGGGCAGCACGGTGAACAGCAAAATCGCCAGCAGTCCGCCCAGTACGGCGGCACAGGCCAGCAGTGCGTCCTCTGCCTTTTTGCCCAAGTGGTCGCCCACCCATTTTTCAAAGGCAGTCTCTTCCTCTTCGGGGTCGTAGTCGTCACCCATGCTCACCTGAGCCGAGTACATCATGTAGCGGTAGCCCACGATCAGGCTTTCGATCATGGAGATGGCACCGCGCACCAGCGGGATCTTTGTCCAGATGCCATGGGTAGGCATGGGCTCGGTCTTGGTCTCAATGGTGCCGTCCGGCTTGCGCACGGCGCAGCAGATGAGCTTGGGGCCGCGCATCATGATGCCTTCCATCAGGGCCTGCCCGCCTACACTGGTCTTGAAACGTTCCTTGTTGGGTTGATTCATTGGGTTCTCCTATCGGATCATTTTTTTTCCCGGTTATTTTACCACAGAATTGTGACAAAATCTTCACGCCGCCTTATGATAAAGCGGCAGGCCCAGGGTGACCACCGTACCCCGGCCCAATGTGCTCTGGATGTCCATGGTGCCGTCCAGCGCGGTCATGATGGAATCCACCAGCGCCAGACCGATACCGCTGCCGCGCACCGCGTTGCTGCCCTTGTAGAACTTGGTCTTGACGTTTTCCAGATCTTCCGGCGGGATGCCCCGACCCTGATCCAAGATCTCCACAAAGGCCTTGTACTCCCCTGCCCACAGCTTGACCGTGATGCGGCCGCCGGGGGCTGAATATTTGATGGCGTTGTCCAGAATGTTGATGAATACCTGCCGCAGGCGGTCGGGTCGGCATACACCGGGATCATCTCCTTCCGGCTCGGTGTAGTGCAGCAGCAGCCCTTCCTGCTGGATGCGTGCCTCGCAGAACAGCACCGCGTCGGTAAGCTCTGCCACCAGATCCAACGGGCGGCACTCCATGCGCGGAGGCGGCCGTTCTGCAGACGGCTGAAGTCCAGCAGCTCCTCCACCATGTTGTACAGACGGCCCGTCTCGTTGTTGATGATCTCCAGCCCCTTGCGGTAGTTCTCATCCGTGGGGTCATCCAGCGTGCGCAGGGTCTCCACCCAGCCCCGGATGGAAGTAAGCGGCGTGCGCAGCTCGTGGGAGACCGAACTGATGAACTCGTTCTTCATCTTCTCGGTCTCTTCCAGCCCTTCTGCCATCCGGTTGATGGTGCCGCGCAGACGGTCCACCTCGTCCCGGGTATCTCCGCTCACCGGCAGGCGCACGTCGAACTCGCCGCGGGCGATGTCGGCGGCAATGCGCTCCACTTGCCCCAGCGGCACCACGATGCTGCGCACAAAATACAGGCCGGTCAACACGCTGAACACCAGAATGGCCGCCACCACCACGAGACTGGCAAAAAAGGCGTTCTGGATTTGCCGTTCGATCAGGGTCAGGCTGGTGACCAGCCGCAGGGCGGCCACATCCTCGGCGGCATAGGGCACCAGATAGCACGCCGCCATGACCACCTCGCCGGACTCGGTGCGGTACACCGCCATGCCCAGCCCGTCGGCGGCGTCCTGCGCCTGCACAAAGTCCAGGTTATTTACGATACCGTCGGCATCGGTGCCGCTGGAGGATGCAATGACCCCGCCATAGCTGTCCAGCAGCATGAATTCGTACTTGTCCTTATCGGAATACTGTTCCACCATGCGCCGCAGCGCCATGCTGCGGTTGGCCGCCGCACTGTAGACCGTGTCGGCAGTGTAGACCTTCAGCTGACCGGTCACCGAGGAAAAGCGTCGGTACATGGTCTGCTGCACGCTGTTGTAGTAGCTGCGGGTGTAGCTGTGCAGAAACATCGCCTCGGCCAGCAGCACCAGAAGCACCGTAATGAGCAGATTGCCCCGCAGCCAGCGCCGCGTGATCCCGCTTCGCATTTTGCTTTTCCTCCTTTCCATTTATATTGGCGTTTGCCAAAGCCGTCACTCTTCCCAGCGGTAGCCGTAGCCCCAGACGGTCATGATGTGGGGGGGGTGGCTGGGCTCGTCCTCCACTTTCATGCGCAGGCGGCGGATGTTCACGTCCACGATCTTCACATCGCCGAAGTAGTTCTCGCCCCATACGCCCTTCAGGATCTTTTCACGCACCAGCGCGGTGCCCGGGTTGCGGAAAAACAGCTCCATGATCTGGAACTCCACCTGCGTCAGCTCGATGGGCTGACCGGCTTTCAGCAGCACGCGGCGGTTCTCGTCCAGCACGAACTCCCCGCTGGTCAGGGTGCCCAGCTCCTTGGCGGGATCCCGCTCTTCCTCACTCTCGGCCCGGTGCACCCGGCGGCAGAGCGCCTCCACACGGGCCAGCAGCTCGCTCACGCTGAAGGGTTTGGTCATGTAATCGTCGGCACCGATGGACAGGCCCCGGATCTTGTCCTGCTCCTGCCCCTTGGCGCTGAGGATGATGATGCCGATCTTCTGGTCGGTGCGGCGGATCGTTTCGCAGAGCGAAAAACCGTTCATGCCTGGCAGCATCACATCCAGAATGGCCGCATCGCAGCCGGGCTTCTTGGCCAGCAGCGGCAGGGCGGCCTCGGCGCTCTCGGCCTCCACGGCTTCCATCCCGGTAAGCCGCAGGTTCAGTGCGATCATCTCACGGATATTGGCTTCATCTTCCACCACAAGCACTCGTACCATGGTCTTTCCTCCGTTTTCAATTCAGC